>Ga0247839_1005105_pt1 | contig 16185 bp, 11 predicted proteins | sample LaCruzMarch2015__6_FD_192405 | JGI IMG/M metagenome (GOLD analysis project Ga0247839, IMG submission 192405) | Freshwater microbial communities from meromictic Lake La Cruz, Castile-La Mancha, Spain - LaCruzMarch2015_16m | ecosystem: Environmental > Aquatic > Freshwater > Lake | place: Spain... | reverse complement strand
GGGCTTGAGCTTCGCTGAAGCGGAACAGTTCGGTGAGGATGTGCTGCGGCGGCATGTGCTTGCCCTGCCGGACAGCAACCTGAAGCGGATCGTAGAAGCACGGCTTGACGCTTGGCAGCAGCGGTTTACCATCCGACCCGATGAACCGACACGGACGACGGAGCGGATACAGGACTCATGAACAACGCAGACCGACTGCCCCTGCTGCTCTTTCAAGAGCCAGTGCCGACGCCGAAGGCGCGCGGCTTCGGCGGCGGTTCAAAGTTCAATCCCCGCTCCAGCGAAGAGGTCGCGGGGTACCTCGGTCCGAAACTGACCCGACTCGAACAAGTGCTGGAAGCCGAACGTATCCGGGTGCAGGCGACCGGCACCGGGATCGAGCCGGAGATGGCGCTGGTCATCGAACTGGCCACCGATGTTGGACAAGACCCTGTGGTTTCGCGGGACCAGTAACGCCACCGCACTCGCCACCCGCTTTGGTGCGCGGCTGTTTGAAATGCTTGGGTCCCTGAGGGCAAAACCTGATGCTCCGGCCCCAAGCCCGCGGTATGACACCGTATTGCTCAAGGCCCTGCTGATCCACGGTGCTGCTTGGGCTGAAGCAGGCGACCGGCTCCGCGGCATCTTCAAACAGGAAGTCGGCGGACGTAAGATCAAGGAGTTCATTGGTCGGTTTCTGGGATACGGCCTCGTCGATCCGGAGCGCGTCCTCGGCTGCACCGAGCGGCGGGCCACCCTGCTCGGCTTTGGAACGCTGACCAACGGCGAGGCCCATGCCTTCGCGCTGCCGCTACCCAGCGACCTGAGTGGTAAAAGCGGCCTGCGCAGACTCACCGTCACCCTCGCCTGGCTCACGCCGGTAGCCGCACACCAGCAGCGCTACCGGAAGGCGCAGTCCTGCACCTCCTTGTTGCGTCAGTCCCACTACGCGACTAAGCTCAGTCGATGAACGACACCCCGATGCCGAGCAGCCGCCGCGCGCCTGGCATGATGCGGTTAGCCGCGCGCAATGGCAGGCACCGGCAGACGTCAAGGCGTAATTCGGCACTGCGAGCATCCTCAAGGGGCGCCGCGGGCCTTGATCATAAATCCGCCCAAGACCTGCTGAACAGTGCGGACTTTCGCACGCAAGACCATGTTCTGTAACGGGGCGGCGACTCCGGGGCCGAGCGAGGTGGGCAGATTTATGATCAAGGCCGGCGCCGCGCGGTTTTCAACATCAGGTGACCGCAATGGATATTCGCCCGATTCGGACCGAGTCCGATTACGAAGCCGCACTCGACGAGATCGCCTCGCTGATGGGTGAGGATCCGCTGCTCGGCACCCCTGACGGCGACCGTCTGGACGTGCTGACCACTTTGGTGCAGGCGTATGAGGCGCAACATCATCCCGTGCCGCCACCCGATCCGATCGAAGCCATCAAGTTCCGGATGGAGCAGCAAGGGCTGACGGTGGCGGATATGAGGCCCTATATCGGTCCGCCCCATCGCGTCTATGAAGTGCTGGCGCGGAAACGCACGCTAAGCCTAGCGATGATTCGGCGACTGCATCGGGGGCTCGGGATTCCGGCTGAAAGTCTGATTGGTCCCTGATCCCCTGATCGTCAGTTCGCGCATCGCAGTTGAAGCCACTGATGCAGGCCATGAAACTGTTCAACCAATCGACATCGCTTCGGGGGATCGAAATTGGCCCCGAGGTCATCCGTCCAGCTGGTCTTGGACATTCTGGCCGTCCACCCGGCGGGCTTGCGTTCGGACGAGGTGCGTCGGCGACTCGCAAGCGCCGGCCTGTCCCTTGGCCCGGACAAAGTGACCGACCTGTTGCGGACGCTTCAGGACGACGGACTCGTCACCTTTCCCAACCGCCGCTGGACCCTGAAGACTCTGCCACCCGTCAGGCCAGAGCGCACACGCGCCAGCGCACCACTGCCCCGGACCAGACCGACACCCGAACCGACTCCGGCGCCGACACCCGCGACTGGCCACAGGGCCGTGCCGGCGGCGACCATCCCCTGTCTGCCGTTCACCGCCAAGGTCATCGGCACCGGTACCCCTGATCCGGCACCAACCGTACTGCGCGGCACACTGCCCGCGGGCTGGGCACTCTTGCGTCGGCTGCTGCCCTACTGGCGCGAGGGTCTCCGGGCCGAGGAACGACCAAGAACCTTCCTGCCGCTCGCACGGGCCAATGTGGAGTTCTGCGGCCTCACCGCGGCCGGCCCTTGGTGGCCGACCCCGACGCGCCGCGTGGAACTGCGCCTGACGACCGCGCCGGTACCGGCTGCTCTGCTGAACCATTTGGCCCGCCAGGGTAACGATGCCGATCTGTTCCTGGGCTATCCGCTGCAACTGCTGCCGGGCAAGGACGGCGATGCGTTCGCGCGCCCCGTGTTTACTCTCACCTGCCGACTCAGCCTGACCGCGGGCGAGCTTCGCCTCAGCCTCCCGGCCCAGACCCCTGACCTCAACGCCGAATGGATCGAGCGGCAGGGCCGTGACCCGGCGGAGCGGCGCGCGCTGCTGGGCTGGCTCGGTATCTCCGGCCCGTTGGTCTCGGAGGACGGGGATGATGGGGACGTCGACGGCACCGACTACGCAGCACCGGATCTCCCTGACCTCGCCGAGCGCCTGGCCGCCTGGCGCACCAAGGGGCCGGCGCAGCCCCTTGCGCCCGGCGCGCTCGCAACCAGCCTACCCACGGCACCCACTGCGGCGCAGCTTGTAAACGTCCTGGTGTTGTTTGCGGCCCCCACCACGAAGTACTCCAGGCGCGCGCTCGCGGACCTCGCTGCCCTGGCCAACTGGCGTGACGAGCAATTTGCCCAAACCGCCCTCGCCCCCCTGTTTGTGCCCGACGCGTCGGCGCCAGGGGCGCCTAACCGTCCAGCGATCCCCGCATTGCCGCCGCTGGTCCTGAACGAAGATCAGTTCGCGGCCACGCGCGCAGCGTTGAACGCTCCGCTCACCGTCATCACCGGACCGCCGGGCACCGGCAAGTCCCAGGTCGTGGCGGCGATTATGGCCAGCGCCGCACTGACTGGCCGCACGGCATTGCTGGCGTCGAAGAATCACAAGGCCCTCGACGCCGTCGAGGAGCGTCTGGCCGGCCTGCTGCCGGACGACCGACGGCTGCTCGCCCGCGCCAGCCGCCCCTGGGGTACCGCCAAGGCCATTGACCTGCGGGCTGCCGCGGACGGCTTGCTTGCCCGCGGCACCAGTAGCGGGGACCGCTCCCAACTGACCCGCACGGTCGATCGTCTCGCGCGTACCCAGGCGCGCCTCACCGAACTCGAAGGTCAGCTACAGATCCAAGGCGACCTTGCCGACGTGATTTCCGGCACCGAGGCGCGCCTCGAAGACGCTGAACTCTCCGCTCTACCTGAAAAGGTCCTCCGGGGTCGCGGCGGTCAGGATGCGCGTCAGCCAGTCATCCAACTGCGCCGGCTCGGCGGTCTGAACGCGCGACTCGATGTCGGGCGGCATTGGTCCGAATTTGACCTGAAGCAACCGCAGCAGGGCCTTGGCCTCGCCGCGTTGCTCGCCTTCCTCCCGGGCGAACTGCTCCCAACTCGTGACATAGGGCATTTTCGTCTGCTCCTCTAAATCAGCCAACTCTTGACGAAGTGTGCGCTCCAGGGCGCGGGGTAGGCGGATCAGCCAGTCGATGAAGCGCAAGAGCATCAGCACGTCGTCGCGGGCATAGCGGTAGCGGTACAGCAGCGCGATGATCTCGCCCTTACGCACCTTGCGCTCAGGGTCCCCGACACGTCGATGGGCTGCCAGTTGGGCCAGCGCAACGACGGCGAATGGGTTGTTCTCCGCGCGCCGGGTCAGTTCGCTCTCGTCCCAGTCGGGCAGCGCCTGGACGCGAAAGCAGAAGCGCACACCGAAGCCGTCGCGCTCGCGGCAGTAGACGCCGGAATCGGAATCCGCACGGTCGTTGGTCAACAGCGCAAGACTTACAATCTCCACCAACCCGAAGCGATCATAGATCCGGTAATAATATTGGAACATGCGCTCGGGGAACCGGGCATCAGCCTGGGCCTGCACCTCAATATGCAGCAGCAGCCACAGCTCGGTCCCTTCGCGGCTGTAGACCTTAACCAAGCGGTCGGCATAGCGGCGGCCAATCTCGGAGTCCCCGGTAATCCGTTGTAGTTCAGCGTCCAAAAATTCGTACGGACGGGTCCAATCGATCCGGTCATGCACCGCGGGAAAGAACAGCGCCATGAAGGGCCGGAAAAAGGCGTCGATCGCCTCTTTCCAGGGGGAGTCGAAGTCGGCCGCGCGGGGCTCGTTTGGGTTGGGGTCGCGGTCGTCAGTCATGGTAGACCCAAGTCTCGTCAAGGTTTCGCACAGGGTTGCCGGAACCGACCCGGAGTCCGCACGTCGGACGGGTCGCTGCCACCGCCCGCGCACGGCGAGCGGCTCCCCAGATGGAACCCGCCGCGGCGATCACAGGGCAGGACCTTCGCCGCGTTGGGTGCCGAGTCGCAGGGCGTGGCGTCGTGTGCCGCAGACGCCAATCGGCACAGGCTGGCGCCAGTCTATCCGCAGCGCCTGACCGCCAGCCAGCCCCCGCGCGGCGATCGACGGACCTGTCCTCGCCAGGGTGGCGGCCGTCTTTGCACCTCGGCGGGCGTTGGTCATCATTCCGGCCACGCCGCATCGTAGGGTAGACAAGCGTAGCGCATCCCATCTCCCCTAATTCAGCTTCGTGAGCCTGAGTTCGATCCTGCGCGCCCGCGCATCCTCCATGGTAAAGCGATCCTTTTCCACGGGGAGCGTCTGACCAGCCGAATAGGTACGCACCTCGATTCCTTCGAGTTGCGCGCGGTCCGGATGCTGTGCGACAAAACGGCCCCACGCCTGCTGGATCGCCAGGGCGCGCAGAAGGCCAAGGTCGTTATTGGACCCAGGTTTGAGACGCAGCAAGTCGGTGTTGGTCTTGTCAAGCACGGAAGGCAGTACCGTATCGAGATTGCCACGATTCGCCAAGGGAATGCCGTCCGTATGACCAATAACCTCGAGGGTATTAACCTTCAGTCGGCTATCCTGATTGCGCCTGATGATCTCAGACGCAATTTGATGAAAGGCGCCCGACCCAGAGCCAAGATAGTCCTCGAAATCGCGCGTCAGGGCGCCGCTTCCCAAAGCGAAAAACTTATCGGCATTTGAGATGTGGATAATCGTCTGCTCGTCTAGCGGGCAGTTGCCTTTCCTGCAACCGTCGAGAAGATCCTTGCACTGAGCAAGTTCCTGTTCCAGGCTTGTCGTCTTCAGCCGTGCGGCATCAAGTTCCGTTCGGAGCGAAGCAACCTCGGCCTCCAGCGTTCGGATTCGAGCCTCAAGAATATTTATGTACGCTGATTCAGGAGTATTGCCTGGCGGACTTGGCAACAAGACAAACAACACGCTGCCGACCAATGCAATCGCGATAATGAACAAGGTCATAAACAGGTCGCTGACACTTGGCCAGTACGACACTCCATAGCTTACCTCGTCGTCGCGTATCATCCTTTACCTCGTATCCTCACACTCGCTGTGACAGAGAATCTAATCATTGCTTGCTGCCGAATATTCGGCCGACCAGTCCTGCCCTGTTTATCTGTTCCAAACGTGCAAGTTCTCCTGTAAGCGCAGTGATCTCGACTGCAAGCCGCTGTTGCGCCATGACCGCCTCCGCCGCACCGTGCTCAAGCTGACTGGCTAGTTCGCGTCCCTGTGTCAGCAGCCGATCCAGATTGGCGGTCAGGGTGATGCCGATCTCGCCTTGTCGTGCCGCCTCCGCAAGCCGCTCCTGCCAATCACCCGCCGTGCGGGTGGCCCGGGCCACGAGATCCTCGACCCGTTGTGTCGTGGCCTGTTGCGAGGCCGTCATTAACGCGAGCGAAGTATGGATTTCACTGGATACGGTGGTCAGCCGGCCAACCTCCGCGGTGATGCCTGCGAGTCGGTCAGTTACACCCGCCCCCGCTTCCTGTGACTGCACCAGTCTCTTGGTCGCAGCATCGAGTTGCTGGCTCAGGCCGCCAAGTTGGCTGGTAACCGACTTGAGGTCGCCTCCGATCCGCGCGTTCTCTTTTCCGTCCCGCGCCGATTGGGCAAGCGCCTCCGCAATCTGCTGTTGCAGTTGCTCCATGCGTGCGACAGTGACCGCCACACTGGCGATGGCATCGGCGGCAGAGGCGTGCATACCCGTGATATTCGCGACGGCTGCGTTTAGCGCCTTCTCAAAGTCCTGCTCCATCCGGTCACTACGGGTCTTTAACTCCTGCACCATGGTGCCGAGCGTTGCGTCGATGTCCGTGCGCAGTGCCAGATGGGTGGCCGCGAAGTCTCGTTTGATTCCCTCCTGCTGCTCGAGAAGTTCCAGGGCCACCGTATCGATCGCCTGTTTAACGTCGCTACGAAGTTGCTGATTTGCTGTATCGATGTCCCGTGCGGCGTCGCGCATCGGCGCGGCGGCAGCATCCAGCCGGCGGACGGCCTCAGTGCAGGCATTCGCGATGGCCCCCGCTGTCGCCTCGGCGATGATCGTGCTGGCGGACTGACAGCCGCTCGCGATCTGCGCCGGTAGATCAGCGGCAGTCTTCTGAAGAAGGCCATGGGAAATCTGGAGATGCTTCGATAGGACCGTCGCGCTCTCTTGCATCCCTCCCGCGATCGTCGTGACCTGTCCCGCCAAGGTACCAAGAGCCCCGAGTTGAAGGCATAGGGGTGAAGCGGCCCCAAGATTCGCGGACAAGGTCGAATCCAGGTGATCAAACTTAGGTGACAAGGTGTCAACCGCCGCGACGAAGTGCTTGGACGCCTCCTGCAGGTGCGGGGACTGCTCACGAAAACCGCGCGCGGCAACACTGAGACGGTTGACGAAACTATCGAAATTGTGCTGGCTCGCGACTATCTGCGCGACCAGATCGCCAAGTTGCGCCCTGATCTCGTCGAGTTCGCGGGTGACCGATGGTGGCGGGAAACGGGGGAACAGTTTCTCCAGATCCAGATGATCAAGTTCGCTTGCCAGCGAACCGCGACCATGAGTATAAAACCCACGCACAAAGGCGACCACCACGGTGAGTGCCAGGGCAACCAAGCTGGGCCAGAAGGCGCGGCTGAGCCCGCGAATGAGTTCCGTGGCTTTTGCTACGTTTTGTGCCCCCTGCACGACACCCGCGGCACTAGCATCGATCTGAAAGTCGCCGAGCACGGGTTTGATCGCCCAGAGGGTCCCGGCGATACCGCACACCAGCAACAAACCGGTCACGCCACCGGACAGGCGCGCCGACAGCCGGCGTGCCTCACGCCGGGCGGAGATCTCGTGCAGTTCATGCAGCGTGACGGTTCGACCCGATTGCACAGCGGCGGAGGCGGCGAGCAGGTGATCGGCGAAGTGCGAATCAGCCAGACCCTTCCGTTCATTAATCCAGGGGCGGTAATCGAATGAGGTTTCCTGTCCCAAGGCCAGGTCATCCAGCGCCTTCCCACCTCGCCTCAAGGTATCGCGCTCCCGGCGCATTTCATAGGCGGCACGTAGCGCGGCAACCAGACCGAAAACACCGATCAGGCCAACAATCATAGCGATGATAATCGGCATCATCGTCTCATCAGGCGTCCCCATCGCGTCCTACTCCTTATTCCTATGGCTTTACTTCACTACCCAGACCTCGGCCCGGCGGTTGCGCGCCCGGCCCTGTGCGGTGTCGTTTGAGTCTAATGGCATCTGTTGCCCAAGCCCGGCCTGTGCGGCAGGGATACCAAACTGCTGGAGTCTCTCGGCTATATGCTTAGCACGTTCTATCGAAAGGGGCAGGTTGGTTTCAGGCGTGCCGGTGCTGTCGGTGAAGCCGAGGATGACAACCTTGCCAGTCGGGAAATCGCGCGCCAGGGCACGCGGCAGGCGCTGGATGTCGGCCTCGGCCTTGATGTCCAGTGCATGCTCATTGACTCCGAACCGCAGGTTGGTCGAATAACGGCTCGCGCTAGTGATCGATTTGAGACCCAGGGCCGCGCCGAGCACTGGGCGCAGTCGCGGGTCGACAGGCGGCTCCTCGTGACGCAGTCGCAGATCGACAAACCCCACGCCTGCGATGCCCTCCTGCCCAGCATCCGAGGTCAGGAAATCGATAAAATGCCTAGCCGCTGCCCGTGCGTGCGGCGACTGGAGCGCGGTGATCCGAAACGACAGACCATAGTCCTCGGTGGCGATCGAAAACGGACTCGGTGACAGCGCCCGCACCTGTGCCGCGGGTTGATAGGGCAGGTATCTGGCCGCCAGGTTGGGGCCGCATTGATGAAACAGGGCGACCGCACGGGCGTTTGGTGCGGCCAGCACCGATAACAGCGGGTTCTCAACCGGAACCATGGCCGCCGCAGCCGTCGTTAGCCGTTCGATGACGGCGATGTCGATGGCACGGGCTGCCCAGGGTCCTTGTCGTAACTGCGCAATGCCAATTGCGGATGCCGGTGCGGCCGGATGCCCCAGCAGCGCCACGGCGTCCAAGGCGATGACCTCCGAATAGGCCCGCGAGTCGATAGACTGACCGGGAAATGCCTTAGCGAAACGGATGCCAACCGCGGCGTCCGCCGATCGATCCGTGATCACCAGATCGGCACTGCCATCAATCAGCGCTTCATAGGGGTCATCGGCAGCGGTCAGAACAACGCCTGGGGCGATATCCGGACTACTTGATGCCAACAACCAGCGCTGCGCCCCCGGTTCGGGCGTCACCGCCCCGCCCCAGCGCGCCTGCAACAGGGGTATCACCAGCGACTCGGCAAGCCCCGGGCTGGTAGCGATGATGAGGCCGGCATCGCTGACCGAAAATGGCGGCTCAACCTTGGGCGGACGTCGGTTGAGGCGTTCGCGGGCGGACTCCAGGGTGTTCGCGATCCGCTGCACCAGCACCGGGTCGCCAGGTGGCGACTGGGCGGCAGTAACCGGTCCAGCGAGTCGTCGGGCACGGCGCATCCCATCGCGGACTTGCTCCAGCAACTCCGATAATGCCTGTTCCGCCTCCTCTCCCCCAGCGAGTGCGACCACTGGTCGGGCGGTCTCGGCGCGCTCCTCCAGTTGCTCGTAATCGCGCATCAACCGGGCCGCACCTATCGACTGCTGGACTGCTCCCGAGTCTCCGACGACCGCGGGCGCGGCGGCATCCGCTAGCTGTTGTACAAGCCCCTGATACTCAGCTTGCAATCGTGGGATCTCTTGCGCCGTACCGGCCGTGAGCACGCCGTCAACCGCTTGCGCGAATTGCTGAACCTGCTCTGTGAGGTGCTGCAATGCATTAGCCGTGGGCGGCGCCGGTTGAGATGTCGGGACTGACAACGGTTCCACCTCAGCCAGCCGTCGGCCAAGGTCGGATAGGTCAGTCTGTAGCGCAGCGATCTGCGCCCTCCAACCCCCGCCGCCAAGGACTGCGGACAACAGCAGCACCACCGCAAACAACCCCAGCAGCCCGGCGCCAGCCCAAACCGGCCGCGGGTGACGCTCCGGGATCGCGGTCCACCAGGGCACCGGGCGGCGATAGCGCTCGCAGTCCGGGTTGCCGCTGGAGCAGACGCCGTCCTGATCGACCTGGACCTCGCGGGTGCGGGCGTGGGGGCACTGCTGGGTCGGATCTTCGCAACGAAAATACCGGACCATGTCAATCCACCAGAGACTTGACCAGGGTCAGCATGCGGTCCCAACGACGGTATGCCTCGGAGGTGAGGCCGGACTCTTGTTTGATCGCCGCGCGTTGTTGTTTCAGCAAGTCATTGAACCGTTGCCGATCAAACCCGTCCAAGGCCTTGCCGAGGCGCCCGTGCAGCCCGAACATCTTGGCGTAATCCGGGCTCGCCAAGGCGTCGTCCAAGCTCTTACCAAGGCGGTCAGGGTATTCGTCCGGATCTTCACGGATCAGGGAGACGCCGTTTTGATCGACGCGCACCACGTCGATGTCGGACTGCTGCCCCAGCCACAGTTCGGCCTCATAGCGGAGCCGCATCTCGGCGTCATCCGGCAGGAACAGGCTTGGACGCAAGCCCTGTTCGCCGTCCGGGTCAATGTTGCAAAAGTAGGCGGTATCAGTGTTCTGCGCGCCCGCGGTTGTCCCCTGATACTTGTCCGCCAGGGTCTTCACGACGGTCGCAAAACGAGCGGCCAGCCAATAGTCCATGGTCAGCAGCCGGATCTGGCTTGGATCGTCATGTTCAAAGACCTCAAGCAACCGCTCTTGATCCTGGCCAGCCCCCATCGCATTACGGAACTCTTGCGCGAGAACCTGCGCGAAGGCGTGCCGCGGTAGTCCGATCAGCAACAGTCGCCTGGGCATGCGCGGAATACCGACGTCGGCACCAAGCAGTTGCATCGGCTGGGTGTCGTCGCGCAGGTGCAGGCACACGGCGGCCTGCCCGAGAAAGCCCTGCAACTCCTGCAAGAAGGCATTGCGGTTCTCACGGTGGCGCTGCTGCAAGAGATCGAGCACCGAATCCTCCAAGATTGGTTGGCCAGCGCGGCTGGTTTCGTAGTCCTGATGGATCAGGCCCGCCTGCCCCTTCGCCTGGCGCCGGAGCCGGTCGTCGATCGTCGCGATGCTGCCGCCGTCCAGCGCCGACAATGGCTGGCCGCTGCCGATCACCTTACTGATCTCCTCACGCATCAGGAAGGCCGCGGTTTCCTGCTGGTTACGGTGCCGACGCATCCAGTTCAGAAAGGCCTCGAGTGCGGCCGGATCGAATTCATATTTATTCGCCGCGACGTTGTGATTGAGGTTATCGAGTTCCTGTTTGATCAGGTCACGCTCGTCTTTCACCGTATCCAGTAACTGCTGCAGGACCTGCTGCACGGACTGAAAGCGGGTCTTGACGTTGGCCAGGCGATCAAGGAACGCTTGAGTGAATCCGCGGTCGAGCTGACCGAGGCGAGTGCGCAAATCGCCTTCGTGGACCGCGCTACAGTCCGTCGCATGGGCATCGATCAGCGACTGTCGCTTCAGTCCGGCGCTGAGCCACGTCAGCTTATCCCATTCCAGGCGCCGGGCCTCGATCAGGCGCCGCCGGTGTTCGCTCCCGGCATCCTCCGTCGGCTTTACCTCAAGATCGCGACGCAGGCGCGCAGCCAATTCGTCGAGGGCTTGCGGGATACGCGCCAACGCGAGCGGGTGGGTACTATCCAGCCAAAGCCCGGTCAAGCGCCCCTCCAAGCGGCGGATCGCATCCTGGACCTTCGCCGGTTGTTCGATCTCGCGCTGTTGGATCAGGGTATTCACGCCGACCGTCTCGAACCGCTGCTGATAGTAGGCCGTGAGTTCCTGTTCGATAGAGCGCAGTGTCAGCGGCGGTTGACCGGGTACGCGCAACAGCCCCGTTGCCTGCTGCGACAGGGCGTCGCGCAGCCGCTGGACCAGGGCATCGGCCTTTGGGGCAGGTCGGCGGGCCTCTTCGATCTCTGTCAGGAGTGCGGGCACCGCGTTGGCGGCGTCCGCCGATGAGCCGTCGGCGAGTTGATTCGAGAACCCGGCGGTTTGGTGCCAATGATTGAAAAGCATCTGGCGCAGCGAGCCCACCAGGAGATCGAGGGCGAGTAACGTTTTCAGCTTGGCGTGAGGGGCCTCCCAACGGCGCGTGCCAAGGGCACTGAAGCGATAGCTGCGCTCCGGGCGCCCGAGCGGCTCGGCCGGGAAGGTCGCGACGGCATCCTGCCCGGTCAGGCTGGCCTGGGCGCTTTGTCCCATCTGTCCGGACGACCACGCAAGGATGCGCTCGAAGCAGGCCTCCGCGACGATCCGAATCTGTGTCTCCAGCGAAACTTGGCGGTTACCACTATTGAGTGGTGCGGTGACGGTGAGTTGGGCAATCGGCTCAGTGCCCGCAAAGGTGCCGGCGGCGATGTCATCGCCGAGCAGTTGCGGACGCAACCGACCGCACATCAGCGCGTTCAGGTCGCGCAGGCCGGTGAACTGGTTTTGAAAGAAATAACCGACGTTTGCGCCCTTTTCATCCGCATCGGTACCGTAGACATAGACGAAGATCGGGAACTTGGAGGTATCGCTGTTCGGATAGCGGGTGCGGATCATCGCCACCAAATCGATCAGACCACCACTGCCGGTGCCGCCGCCCAGCGTCGCGAAGAGATGGAACGCACATTGGAAATCGCTTGCGGCAGTAACCGCATTGACCTTGCCGGTCACGGCATTGCGGATCAGCGCCGCATTGAACGCAAAGAGGAGGCGGCCAAAGCGCCGGCGCTGGTTCGCACCCTGGATCTGCCCCTGACCGAGAAAGCCCGCAACGCGCCCGCGGTCGCCGAGCCAGGGCGCGATGTCAGGCCGTAGCGCGAGTCCGCCGATAGTCCCTTGCCCTGGGCGTGCAAGGATCAGCCAGTCGTTGGGGTCCAGGGCCAGGTCACTCCCGAAATCGGTCCAGTTGTGCCGGTCGTTGCGCACGTCATCGCTGGAGTCGATAGCGAGAAACGCCGTCCGTACATCCTGGTTCTTGAGTGCAACGGTGTCATTGGCCCGTTGCGCCATGACCTTGCGCAGCTCACCCAGGGTGCGTCCGCCTTGGCCGCCGAGCCCGATGAAGAGGTGATTTTTCATAGTCCGTCCTGCTATTACACCGGGGGATGGATGCGGATGTCGGCGAGCGCGAAGCTCGGTACCATCAGGAACTGGATGCCGAGCGCGAGCCAGAGCAACACGAGAACGACATCCTTGAGCTCGGTCATGCCCGTTCGCAACTTCGGGGTCGCGTAGCTCAACGCTTCTTCAAGTTGCGCGGTCACTGCGGCCTTGATCCAAGGATTCTCCGGCGACACCGTGACGGGGAAGGATACCGTCGGCCGTTTGCCCATGACCGCTTGCGCAACCGATACCGGATCGCCAACATGGCAAGGCGCGCCGGGACCCAGCGGGCCAGAGGGGGTCAGCGGGCAATGCACATCTTCCGCGGCGACTTCAGCCAGGATCGACAGGTCCTGCTCGTTGTGCAGCACCATCGCGTTGTCATCCGTGACCGATACTTGCCCGCCGCGCTTCCGGGCCTCGACGAGGATGCGGCGATTGCACGATCCGCAATCGGTGCGCTGGCGAATCAACTCGGTCCGTTGTTGGTCGAGCCACTCGACACCGCGGTTCGCGGCGAGCAGCGTGAGTACCGACACACCGACAAAGAGCCCGATCAGGATGCTGGCGACGGCGACCCCCGGTCGCCTGAACATCGCCCACTGGCTGTTCCATAAACGGCCCCAAGCGAGATGAAGGAGGAGGAGCGACGCGACGAAGGCAGCAATCGCCCAGAGCCAGGTGACGAAATCGAATCTGGTGAAGACGATGCGGTAAGCGAAGTCGAGCGAGTCAAAATAAGTCATGACGATCCTGTTCAATCGCTTCGCTGAAGTTGTCAGGCGGCGATCCGGTTGCCAATGGGAACGTCTCGCCGGGCCAATGTCACGAATGCCTGACTAGAATCGTCGGACTGAACATCCGATCCATTCACGAGGTCTCGACAAGGAGTCCGGGTGATCGGGCATCCGAAACCGAGTCACAGTATACGCCCCCATGTTGAGCCCCGTCGGTGCCGCGAGGCGACGATGTGCTTTCCGGGCACCATGCAGGACCACAGGGGCTGACGCTAGCGGGACAGGCAGTGCCCCGGCGCAGCCGTTATGCTCATGCCTTTTCCATCACCTCAACCAATCGACGACAGCTCTCATCCAGGTCTTGAGGGCTGGCATTGATCGGGCTGAGCCCTTTGCTGCTAAGTAGATCAAAGACCTCAGGATAGCTAATACCAAGCAACTCCGCCGCCTTACCCAGGCTGATCGCGCCACGTTGGCGCTGCTCGATGACGAAATCCTCGAACAGCGCCTGGCGGATCGCTTCGGGGGTATCGAAGTTGGCCGCGAGGTCATCGGGGATGTCGACGGTAATGGCTGGCATGAATCGGCTCCTGACAAAGGACGTTAATCATCTTTTCGGCCGCCGGTGCTCGGGGCACGTAGCGCCTGAGACGGGCATGACACCGCGGGGTGGCGTCACCAGAGTCGGGTCGCCGGCCGGAATGGCGATGAGACTCAGGATAACCCCAAAACGACACCGCCCGCGCATCCTTGCGGATACGCGGGCGGGTCAACTGGATCTCAGGGGCATCCCGCCCCCGCCAAGTCACCGGGGCGGGACGCCCCGGCTCCTCTTACTTCGCCGCATGCAGCGCCGCATGCGCCGCCGCCAGCCGCGCGACCGGTACGCGCGGACCGGAGCAGGACACATAGTCGAGCCCGATCTTGTCGCAGAAGGCGATGGCTGCCGGGTGGCCGCCATGCTCGCCGCAGATGCCGACCAGGAGATCCGGCTTGACCGAACGGCCCCACTTGACCGCCAGTTCCATCAGCTTGCCCACGCCCTTCTCGTCCAGGACTTCGAAGGGGTTGTCCTGCAGGACTTCGGACTCGGTGTAGAGCGGCAGGAACTTGTTTTCCGCATCTTCACGCGAGAAGGAGAAGGCCGCCTGGGTCAGGTCGTTGGTGCCGAAGGAGAAGAACTCCGACTGCTCGGCCAGGGTCTCGGCCCGCATACAGGCGCGCACGACTTCGATCATGGTGCCGAACTGGAACTTCACCGGCTTGCCGGTGCGGGTCTTGATCTCCTCATGGATGGCATCGACCCACTTCTTGACGATCTTGAGCTCTTCGGCCGTACAGACCTGGGGGACCTTGATCTTGGGGTGAACTTCGACGCCGGCGGCCTGGCACTCGGCAGCAGCCTCGAGGATCGCCCGGATTTGCATCTGGTAGATCTCGGGGAAGCTGATGCCCAGACGCACGCCGCGATGGCCGAGCATGGGGTTGGTCTCGAACAGGGCGCGCACCTTGCGCAGCATCCGCTCCTTCTTGACGATGACCGACTCCACCAGCATCGGGTCGAGCTGCCGGCGCAGACCGTCGACGTCGGCGCGGACCTTGTCCGGGGCCTGCATCAGGGTCATCGCTGCACCCAGGGCGGTCAGGCCATGGGCGTTCTTGGCGAGTTGCTGCAGCTCGGTGATCTCGCGGACCAGGGTGTTTTCGTTGGGCAGGAACTCGTGGATCGGCGGGTCGAGCAGACGGATGACCACCGGGTAGGGTGCCATCACCTCAAACAGGGCCTTGAAGTCCTGCTGCTGCAGGGGCAGCAGCCGGTCGAGGGCTTCCTGACGCTCTTCCGGGGTGTCGGCGACGATCATGTCGATGACGATCGGCAGGCGCGCCGGGTCATTGAACATGCGCTCGGTGCGCGCCAGGCCGATGCCGACGGCGCCGTACTTGAGCGCGCGCTTGGCGTCGACCGGGGTGTCGGAGTTGGCCATGACCTTGATCCGCGCCACTTCGTCGGCCCAGGTCAACAGGGTGACCAGCTCGTCGGTGAACTCGGGCTCGACCGTCGGGATCTCGCCCAGATAGACCTTACCGGAGGTCCCGTCCAGGGTGATCATGTCGCCTTCCTTGAAGCTGGTGTCGCCGACGATGGCGATGCGCTTGTCCACGTCGACGTGGATGCCCTCGGCACCGGCCACGCAGCACTTGCCCATGCCGCGGGCCACCACCGCCGCGTGCGAGGTCTTGCCGCCGCGCGAGGTCAGGATGCCCTCGGAGGCGAAGAAGCCGTGGATGTCCTCGGGCTTGGTCTCTTCACGGACCAGGATGACCTTGAACCCCTGCTCCTTGCCGAGCATCTCGGCACGGTCGGCGTCGAACACCGCGATGCCGGAGGCGGCACCAGGCGACGCCGGCAGACCGGAGGCCACCGGGGTGGCCTTGGCCTTGGGGTCCAAGCGCGGGAACAGCATCTGCTCCAGGCTGTCGGGGGCGACGCGCAGCAGCGCCTGGGCCTTGGTGATGATCCCTTCCTTGACCATCTCGACCGAGGTACGCACCTGGGCCACGGCATTCATCTTGCCGTTGCGGGTCTGCAGGCAGTACAGGATGCCGCGCTCGATGGTGAATTCGAAGTCCTGCACTTCCTTGTAGTGGCCCTCCAGACGGTCGCGCAGCGCGTCGAGCTGCTTGGCCATCTCCGGCATATCGGCCTTGAGCGAGACCAGCGGCTTGGGGGTGCGGATGCCCGCGACCACGTCCTCGCCCTGGGCGTTGACCAGGTACTCGCCGTACAGGACGTTCTCGCCGGTGCCGGGGTCGCGGGTGAAGCCCACGCCGGTGCCGGAGTCG
>Ga0247839_1005100_pt1 | contig 16202 bp, 7 predicted proteins | sample LaCruzMarch2015__6_FD_192405 | JGI IMG/M metagenome (GOLD analysis project Ga0247839, IMG submission 192405) | Freshwater microbial communities from meromictic Lake La Cruz, Castile-La Mancha, Spain - LaCruzMarch2015_16m | ecosystem: Environmental > Aquatic > Freshwater > Lake | place: Spain... | reverse complement strand
AACGGACTTTCACTGCATCAGTTTTACACCTTGTGTTTCGTGATGGGGATCGCCATCGGGTACTGGGCCGTTTTTGTCACCATTGCTTCCGAGCAGTTTGGCACCAACCTCAGGGCCACTGTTACCACGACAGTGCCCAACTTCGTCAGGGGTGGTGTGGTGCTGATCACACTTTCCTTTCAGTTTCTGAAACCCACCTACGGACTCATAGGCGCGGCCTACATCGTTGGCTTCCTGACACTCAGCATTGCATTACTCTCACTATTTTTTATGGAAGAAACTTACCATAAAGATCTGGACTACCTGGAATAATGGATAAACACAATGACACGAAGAAGCGCAATGAATTTAAGATATTCTTTTATATGAATTACAATTTAATATTAGCACTATTATTATTTTCACAAAATATTGTATTTGCTCAGAAAAGCAATCCGGATAGTCATTTAAATTCAAAATCAAAGTCCGTAATTGTAATGAATGTATCACAATTGCTACTTGACAATTATGTCTATCCTGACACCGCCATCCGTTTTAGCAAATACATTCAGCAACGATTGAAAAGCGGGGCTTACGAAAACATAACAGACCCTGTTGTTTTCTCGGATGTTTTGTCGAATGATTTGTATGCCGTTTACCATGACAAACACCTGTCAGTTCAGTACAACCCAGCCTTGGCAAGCCAACTTTCGGATCCGGTATCCCCGGCAGAAACTGTCATCGAAACAGTCCCAAAACGCAACCGCGATGCCAATTTCGGCCTTTCCAAAATTGAAATTCTGAAAGGGAACATTGGCTTACTTGAGTTAAACCATTTCTGGGCAGATAAAATTTATGGCGCAGAAACTGTGAAAGCTGCCTTCAAGTTCCTCGCCAACACCAATGCCCTGATCATTGATGTCAGATCAAACGGTGGGGGATCTCCTGAGACTGTAAGTATGATCTGCAGCTATTTCTTCCCTGATAGCATTCACATCAATGATTCCTACAGCAGGCCCGACAATGTCACAACTGAATACTGGACCAACCCGGATACTGCCTTTGGCGTATTCACAAAAATGCCCCTTTATATCCTCTGCAGTAACAAAACATTTTCTGCAGCAGAAGAATTTGCCTATGATTTACAGAGCTTAAAAAGAGCTGTAATTGTCGGAGAACCGACAGGAGGAGGTGCGCACAATACCTTTGAGCAATCAGCCGGGAATGGGTTTGTCGTGTATATCCCCTATGGCAGGGCCATCAATGCTGTGACCGGCACAAACTGGGAAACAGTCGGTGTAAAACCAGACATTGTCGTATCCGCGGAGAAAGCCCTGGAGACAGCGGAATTGGAAGTGTTTGAGACCTTGATTGCCGGGACAAAGGACAGTGCTGAACTTTTTTCTCTCCACTGGCAATTGGCCCTGATGCGCGCGATTAACAATCCCATTGTACTTGGTCCTGACATCCTGAAAAAGTATGCCGGCATTTATGGAGAACGGGCTTTTACATTCGAAAACGGGAAACTCTTTTATCAAAGGCGGGGAAAACCGAAATTTGAACTTGAAGCCATGACCCTCAGCATGATGAAGGGAAAAGGAAATGATTATTTCAAAATCGAATTTATTGAAAACGCGCAAGGGGCTGTTAATCAGGTTAAAGCCTATTATCAGGACAACAGGATAGAAACTTCATTTCGAACGGAATAGCCTGTTCGGGCAGGGGAAAATCAGCATCGGCTTCATCAACTGGCAAAGATTGCTTCACCGTTTTACAAAGAATCAGTATATATTTGTCGCAAATGCATTTTCCACATTCCGGCAATGCATTCTCAACCAGCACATAATCAAATGAAAATCGGCATCATAGGAGGAGGCGCAGCAGGTTTTTTTGCTGCCATCACCGCAAAAGAAAAGCATCCGGATGCCCAGGTCATCATTTTCGAGAAATCCAACCAACTCTTAGCCAAAGTGAAGGTCTCTGGTGGCGGGAGATGCAATGTCACCAATGCCTGCGAATCAATCAGCGAACTGTGCAAAGCCTATCCACGGGGCGGGAAAAGCCTGAAAAAAGCATTTCATGTCTTCAACAATCTGGATACCCTTGACTGGTTTGAATCAAGGGGCGTCCCCCTGCTGGCAGAACCTGACAATCGTGTTTTCCCCGCCAGTCATGATTCACAAACCATCATCGATTGTTTTCTGAAAGAATCCAAACGATTGGGCATCAAGATAGAAACCGGCCATGGGATCCGTGCCATCTGCCAAGCGGGCGAACAACTGGAACTGCATTTTCAGCAGCCAGATCAGGCAAAGGCAGCATTTGACAAAATCATCGTGGCCAGTGGTGGTTGTCCTCAGAAAAGCGGACTGGAATGGCTGGAAAGCCTGGGTCACAAAATCGAGAATCCAGTGCCATCGCTGTTCAGCTTCAACATGCCCCGGGAACCCATAACACAACTCATGGGTGTTGCAGTAGAAAATACGATCGTCAACATACAGGGGACCAAGCTAAAATCAACAGGTGCACTACTGATCACCCACTGGGGGATGAGCGGGCCTGCGATACTGAAACTCTCCGCCTTCGGGGCCAGGGTCTTGCAGGAATCCGACTACGCTTTTACCCTGCAGGTAAACTGGGTCAATGACCAAAACAATGAGAACGTTCTGGAGGAGTTGAAAAATACGGTTTACGAAAATCCGGGCAAACTCCTTTCCAATTTCAAACCCTATCCCCTGCCATCAAGACTTTGGATTCACCTCTTAGAGAAATGTGGCTTCGCTGACAACAAAACCTGGAGCGAACTCGGCAAAAAAGGCCTGAATAAACTCATGACTATCCTAAGTAACGACGAATATACTGTCAAAGGCAAAACCACCTTCAAAGAAGAGTTTGTGACCTGTGGGGGTGTGAGTCTGGAAAGCGTCGACATCAACACCATGCAAAGCCGGGTCTGTAAAAACCTGTATTTTGCAGGCGAGGTATTGGACATCGATGCCATCACCGGAGGCTATAACCTCCAGGCTGCCTGGACAACAGGCTTTGTTGCCGGTCAACTTAAATAGGAACATCCTGTGGCACAATCTATTCTCCTCATTACGCCCCCTTTCACTCAACTGAATACGCCTTATCCGGCAACGGCTTATCTAAAAGGCTTTCTGAACACGCTTTCCATTGAAACGACGCAGGTAGACTTGGGCATTGAACTCATCCTTGCTTTGTTTTCTACCCATGGACTCACAGAAGTCTTCCATGAAATCGAGCTAAAAAAGCCAAAACTGTCGAAAAATGGTCGTAACATCCTGGGATTCAAAGAAGATTACCTCCGCAGCATCGCGGCTGTCATCAGCTTTTTGCAAGGCCGGAATCCATCCCTAGCCTACCGCATCTGTGAAGGGGATTACCTCCCCAGGGCCAGTCGTTTCCGCAACCTGGAAGACCTTGACTGGGCTTTTGGCAGCATGGGCCTCCACGACAAAGCCAAACACCTTGCCACCCTCTACCTGGAAGACCTGTCCGACCTCATCGTAGAAGGCATTGACCCCCATTTCGGATTCAGCAAATATGCCGAACAACTCGGCTGTTCTGCTGCACATTTCGACAGCCTTCAGCAAGCATTAAATGAGGATAACAGCTTTCTGGACAAGCTCTTAACTGACTTGCTCGAGAAGAAAATTGCAGCATACCAACCCAGTCTTCTAGGCCTAAGTGTCCCATTTCCAGGCAATTTGTATTGTGCCCTGAAATGCGGTCAATGGATTCGAAAGCATCACCCTGATATAAAGATAGTTATGGGAGGCGGATTCCCCTCCACTGAACTCAGGTCACTTAGCGATCCCAGGGTCTTCGACTATGTGGATTTCATCACCCTGGATGACGGAGAAGCGCCCTTACAGCAGCTGATACGGTACCTCGACAAAGAAATCGGACCTGAAGGCCTGAAAAGGACTTTCCTATGCAGTGATCAGACAGTCCTTTACTTTGACAACCCAGAGGTAAAGGACATCCCTCAAAACGAGGTGGGGACACCAGATTACGCGGATCTACCATTGGATAAATACTTATCATTCATAGAGATAGTAAATCCCATGCACCGCTTGTGGAGTGATGGCAGGTGGAACAAACTCACCCTGGCCCATGGCTGCTACTGGGCGAAATGTACCTTTTGCGACACCAGCCTCGACTACATTAAACGCTACGAACCCAATACGGCTAGTCAAGTCTGTGACCGCATTGAAGCCATCATCCTTCAGACCGGAGAACATGGATTTCATTTTGTCGATGAGGCAGCTTCGCCGGCCTTGCTTAGGGCACTGGCCAAAGAGATACTCCAGCGCAAGCTCACTGTGGTGTGGTGGACAAACATCCGCTTTGAGCAAAGTTTTACACCAGAACTCTGCCGGCTGTTGAAGGAGTCCGGCTGCATCGCCATTTCGGGCGGACTGGAAGTGGCCTCAGATCGACTGTTAAAGCTTATCAACAAAGGAGTTACAGTAGAACAAGTAGCCAGGGTGGCCGCGAATTTCACCGAAAACGGCATCATGGTGCATGCCTATCTGATGTATGGCTTCCCGACACAAAGCGCCCAGGAAACCATTGACTCTCTGGAGGTTGTGAGGCAGCTCTTTGAGCTGGGACTGGTCCAGTCAGGTTTCTGGCACCATTTCGCTTTAACGGCACACAGCGAGATTGGCCTGCATCCCGGGAAATTCGGGATAAAAAGGGATAGCACGACATTGGCACCATTTGCCAACAACGACTTAAGCTATTCCGATCCAGAGGGCTGCCGGCATGATGATTTCAGCGAAGGATTAAGGATTTCGCTCTTCAATTACATGCATGGCCTCGGATTTGAAGTCCCACTAAGTGATTGGTTCGACTTCAAAGTCCCCCCGACGACCCTCAGCAAAAGATACATCAAACGCCTGGTCTACAAAAAAGACAAGGACTGAAGCTTTACCAGATTTTGACCCTGAGGCTATCTGCCCGCCACATCGTATTTCCTTGTTTGACGCCAAAAGCAGCATAAAACTCCGGCATATTTGCCAGTGGCCCTAAGACCCGGAATTTCGCAGTGGAATGTTCATCACTTCTGACCTGGTTGGCGATAGCTTCAGGCCGGATGTTGATCATCCAGGCCAGGGCATGTCCCAGGAAAAAGCGTTGATCGGGTGTGGCTCCTGCAATGACCTCTTTGTTCTTATACTGAGCCGTCTTTTTAAAGGCTTCATATCCCATGATGATCCCGCCAAGGTCGGCGATGTTTTCTCCCTGGGTCAGTTCCCCGTTGATGTGCAAACTGTTGACAGCCACAAAATTGGCAAACTGAGACACGATCATTTTTGTTTTGGCATAAAAACGGCTGCTATCCTCTTTGGTCCACCAGTTGTTGAGGTTGCCGAAAGCATCATATTTACAGCCCTGGTCGTCGAAGCCATGGGTGATCTCATGCCCGAAAATGGAGCCCCCGATGATGGCATACAGAATTGCATCATCGGCCAACCTGCCTTCATATCCCGGCACCAGGATGTTACAGCCCGGCACCACGATTTCGTTGTTGGAAGGATTGTAATAGGCATTGTAATTCTGGGGCTGCATGCCCCATTCGTTGCGGTCGACAGGCTTGCCATATTTTGCGACCATATACTGAAAAGACCATTGGTTGGCCCGCATGACATTGCCGACATAAGAGCTACGGTCAACATTCAAGCTGCTGAGGTCTTTCCATTTGTCAGGATAACCCACCTTAAAGATGACGGCATTGAGTTTGCTGATGGCTTTCGTCTTTGTGCCTTCGCTCATCCAGTCGAGGGCTTTAATCCGCTCAGCATAAACGAGTTTGATGTTGTTGCCGATTTCCACCAGCTTTTCTTTGGTGCCTTTGGGAAGGTATTCATCCACATAAATCTGTCCGATGAGTTCTCCCAGAGCATTGTCAGTTTCTTCTACCACCCGCTTCCAGCGTGGCTTAGGCTCTTTCACGCCCCTTAAGGTCGTGGAATAAAAGTTAAAGGCTTCCTGGTAGGTTTTGTCGTCGAGGTTGCGGGCAAGGCCTTTGATCAGCTGAAACCTGAGGTAGTTCTTCCAGTCTTCGAGGGGAAAGGATTTCAGATAAGCATTGACCGCCACGAAGAACTCAGGCTGACCCACGATGACAGTATCGATATTTTTCAAGCCGGCCTTGTCGAAAAACACAGCCCATTCAATGTTAGGTGCAGTTTTTTGCAAAGCTGCCAAACTCATCTTGTTGTAGTTCTTCAGCGGGTCGCGGGTATCTTCCCTTTTGCGGGATGTCTTTGCCAGGGCAGTCTCGAGCTTCATCAGGTTTTCTGCGGCTTTCCTGGCCTGGGCTTCAGGATAGGCCATGATGCTTAACATATTGCCCAGGTGGATGACGAACTTCTCGCGCACCGATTTCGCCTGGGCATCTGTGTCGAAATAAAAGCTGCGATCGGGCATGCTCAGGCCTGACTGGTAGAGGAATATCGCATTTTTGCTGCTGATCCTGTCGTCCTGCGCCACATACATGCCCATGATGGGAGAACCCGAGACACTATGGATATAAGCTGCTTCACGAAAAAGACCTTTCAGGTCGCTGATGGATTGAATTCTGTCCATGTCGGCTTTCAAACCGCTGAGGCCAGCCTTGTTCAGGGCGATGCTATCCATGCCCGAATTGTAAAAGTCGCCGATTTTTTGCTTGTTGCTACCCCTGGGTGCATCTTTGGTGGCAGCCGACTTCACGCAAATCTGGCGGATCTGGCTGTTGATGGTATCACCGATCATCAGCCACAAGCCATTGCTTTGTTCGCTGGCCGGGATGGGATTTTCCTTGAACCACTTACCATTGGCATAGAGGAAAAAGTCATCCCCAGGATTTACAGTAGAATCGATGTGGGAGACCATGGCATCCGGGGCGGCATTTTTGCCGCTTTTGTTGTTGCAGGAAGCGAAGGCCAATAAAAGAAGCATGCTGAGAATTAGGCTGCTGCTGACATATTGCATTTTTCGTGACATGGAATTGGTGTTATGATTTAAAAATTAAAGGCATAAGCTGGGTAATCCATATTTGAGAGAACAAGCATTTTAAATTGTCGGGATTAATCATGGCAATCCGCATGGAACTTAAAACCTGAACAAAATGAGTCCGCTTGAATTTTCAACACAAAGGACACAAGGCTGGAGGATGAAAAATATAGGAAGATGAATCGTTCAACAATTCCACGACTAATGTGCTTTTGTCATGAGTTTGTACAATACCTTTTTGCCATTTTGGTTTTCAAAGAGGAGCTGCAAAGCAAATACCCCTGCCATATTCGAGGGTTCATTGAAAGTATAGGCAAAATGTCCTTGTTGCTGGGGTTCCTCCACGAGGGTTGCAATGAGCTGTCCGAGCGGATTAAAGACCTTCAAACTTACCTTCCCGGCTTCCGGGAGGTAATAATTGATTTCAGTAGTACTTCGGAAAGGATTTGGGAAATTCTGCGCAAGGGTCAATGCGTCAGCGCTTTCTGCGGAGGCAATTTCCGGTATTTCCAGGACTAGATTTTCCAGGACATCGCCTTTATAATCACAAATCTCACTGAGACTCTCTATGCCAAAGCTGAGCTTCCCGATGAGGGAACCTTCCGATGCACGGATTTTAACAAACAACAGCGGATCATTAAAATCGATCTGCAATCCTTCAGTACTATACCATGCGATTCTGAGGACTCCATCAATGGCAGTGAACATTAAATTGCGGGCATGGGCAGGGTTTTTCAGGCGGACATCTTCGATGTGAAATAAGTTCTCAGGGTAGGTCATCACGAGGGAGATTGCTCCGGCGTTGAATTCCTGTGTTGAAACGAGGGGGATCTCGAATATTTCACCGGAAACAATCTGTTGTGATTTTTTGGAATACGTCAGGGCTACGCGGGGTGCAGTGCGTAAAGAAGGGATAAACGACCCATCCACATCGCCATAACATAGTACAGATTTATTCAGGGTAACATTTCCAATGCCAAGGCTGACAGTATCGACAGTACCATACCAGTCGCCGGCCGCAAAAGAATTAATAAGTCCGGTAAAACGGCGTGCAATGAGGAGGGCATCCACCGCATTGACACCTCCGGTATTGTTGACATTCGCTGCTTTGAGCCGATGTCCGCTTAAGGTGTTAAGACCAGCAAAATGCAGCAGTGTTCGCAAAGCGTCAGTTGCATTCACGCCACCCCAGGACTTGGTAATCTCTGTATTTACCAGATAGGATCCGGGTGCTGCATCCAGGAACAGGAAATTACCACCGCCATTGGACAATGTCGAGTCCAGGTGGTTCATGCTGAAATCATTCAGAAAGACCTGACTGTAGCTGAGGGGTGATTCGAGGCTGTTATCATAGCGGATGCGACCACTCAGCGTTGAGAGTATCAATAGGTTAGCAGCTTGTGAGTAGGTTGAACAAAAACCGTTACCAGCAAGACAACGGTAGTAATTACCATTGAGATTGAGTGGGGTGTTGCTGATTTGCAAGGAAGCTGTTGTTACACCTGCATAGGGTGACACGTTGACCAGTGGCGTAAAGGTGATGCCTCCGTCAGTGCTTACTTCCCATTGGTAAATTGTTGCCCCATCTGCAAGGATGCTGAAGCTGGTATCTGAATCGACAGCCACGGCAAGGTCAGCAGCTTGGACCGTGATAACTGGTTTGGGCATCAGGCTTGTGTAAGTGTCAGGGACCTCTTTGTCATCTTCTGTATTACCAGTATTATCAGTAGCAATAGAAAAGAAACGGTAAGAACTGCATGGCTGGCCAGTAAATTCGATGATGGTATCAGGAGGGAAGCTGCCATAGAGGCTATAGGGTCCTTCGTTTTCTGAAGTCCAGAGTTCAACGTTAGCGATACCCGAACCCAGGACTTCATCTGTTGCACTGATGTTTAACATAATGGTGGGGGAAGGGTAGCTGGCATTAAGTGGATTGACATTGCTGACCGGATTGGCAGCGTCAGCTACATTCACCCAGGTATTGGTCATGATGGGTGCGTTGATGTCGAAAACGATGCTGGCCGAGGCTTTGATGGTATCCCCCGACTGGGTTGTAAGCTTGGGGATGACTGTATAGCTGACAAAGCCCTCACCCTTGTTTGTAGAATCGTTTATGGGGAGAAAGCCAATGGTTGGATCGAAAGGGGGAAGCCCCGTTGCCGGGTCTATTGTCTGTAAAATCCAAAAGGCAGTGTTGTTACCTACATTAATTCCGGCGGTCACATCAACAAAAAAACCAAGGCTATCGCGAAGGTCGATACGGGTCGAGTAGGACGAAGTATTTGGTGGGACACTAAAGAACATGTTATTGAATCCGAAATCTCCCAGTTTGAGGGATGACCTGTTGACATGGGAGTCAAAGCTGTGGGTAACCACAACTTTCTGTGCAGGGGCCGAGGCGAATTCCGGGTCGTTTTCAAACATAATCGTATAGGGCATCCTCAGGCTGGATGCGACATAGCGTGCGTTCCCAAAACCCTCCGGTCCGCGGATCTCATTGGGGTCTTTCGCACAGATGCTGGGTGTAAAGGTTATTGTGCACTCTGCACTGCCGGTACAAAAGCCTTCTGCGTCTCTTGCTTTTACCCGGTAAGTTCCGTTTCCCTTTGCGATCTGGGTTTTACCAGGTTGGTAGGTAATCGTTCCCAGCCCACCCTCTGCATTTGCAATCAGGGTAATAGAAGGATTTGGAGTACCACAGGGGTAATCAAATCTCGAGTTTGGTGCCGGTGTAAGACTGACAGACAAACCTCCCTTTAAACGCTTTACCTCATAACTCGAGGTCCCTTTGCATAGGCGGGAATCAGTGACATTCACCGTATACTTCCCGGGTTTGAGATGGTCAATGGATGCAGTACTGGCGCCATTGGACCAATTGATGATGAATGGCGGACTCGCAACCCCATAGTTACTAATGAATGCCGTTCCTGTATTATTATAACATGGCGTTGGGCTTCCTGAGGCTTTAAGCTGTGCACTGAGCTCTTGTGTGACCAGCAGCAATACAGCAAAAATGAAATATTTTGTATGTTTCATAATATTGTTTATCATGATTTTAATGAGCTTAATTATTCGCAAATATCTCCAATGCCATCGCAATCAGCATCCTCCTGTCCAGGATTGGCAGCATTAGGACAATTGTCGTAAACATTCAGGACCCCGTCTCCATCACGGTCTGTGTCGCAGGCATCACCGATGCCATCATTGTCCATGTCGGCCTGGTCTATGTTGAGTACTGAAGGACAATTGTCACAGAAGTCCCCCAATCCATCCTGGTCGAAGTCATCCTGACCGGGATTCGGAATGAATGGACAATTATCCTGGAGATTCAGGACCCCGTCACCATCAATATCATCATCAATGTTATTGAAAAACCCATCTCCATCAATGTCATCATCGCAGAGATCCCCTAAATTGTCTTCATCAGTGTCTCTCTGGTTGAAATTCCATATGACAGGACAATTATCGCAGGAATCGCCACGCCCATCAAAATCCCCATCTTCCTGCAAAGGATTAGGGAAAACAGGGCAGTTGTCGCATGCATCCCCGAATCCATCCTCATCAAGATCCCCCTGCTCTGTGTTAAAACGGCTAGGACAATTGTCGCAAATATTTCCCACACCATCCCCATCAGTATCTTCCTGGTTTGCATTTGCACTACAGGGACAGTTGTCAGTTTCATTGGCCACGCCATCGTTGTCAATATCCACGGATGCGAGTAGTCCGGATGGATGCCATTTCTGAACATATGCCGTCAGGTTGGTAGTCCTGGGCAAACTGTCTGTCATCGTTGCAACAAACCAGTTTCCATTACTCTTTTCAAAATAATACAGACTGACCATTGTATCAGCAGGCGAATAGAGTTTAACCAGAGATGCAAAACCTGCTCCGCTTTCATAGCCTAAAAGGACTTCCATCAGACCAATGCCAGAAACGAGAGAATCATAGCGGGCTGCAATCACAGGATTTGCGAGGATATCACTCACATCTGCCTGTGAGGCAGGGTGATACAATGAAATTATGGATTGGATGTTATTACTTTGGTATGCTTCCAGTAATTTACAAAGTACGGCATATGGGGTGTTGACCGTCTGACAGTCCTGATTTCCGGAGGCTATGTCAACAAACCAATGTTCTCCGCTTGCCGGCAGATTTCCTGTAATGTCATAGTGGAATGCTGAATCACACAAGAGTTTGGCATCATCCGGTGAATAAAACTGAAGATTTTGAATAGGCACAGCGATGTGCATTGGATTAACAAGGAAGTTGGGAAAGGTATCACGCAGCATCGTGATTCCCGGAACAGGAGCCTCAGTTGAGGCACTCACTGAAACATTCAATTGCAGCAAGTAAATGCCAAAAAGCAATGTTATTAACCCGGATCTCAGCATGTACATTGGCAACAGTTTATTAATCAAGTTTTTTAAGGTATCCATGAGGCGCATTTTAGAAGAGGGTTTTACATTGCTTAGGGATGATCGTGACGGAGTTTTTTATTTTTATCAGGGAGATCAGTTTTATTTCTGCTGCCACGTCAACCTGGAAACATAAGCTGCCATCAACAAAAATTTTGATTTCAGGTTTGTTACAAACCTTTAAAACTGGTGGTGTGATCTTAGCAATAAAAAGCAGGCTGGCATCCAGGGCTGCGCCACCATAAGCCGTTACACTGGCTCCGCCTGATAACTGAACCTCTGTTGGCACGTTAAAGCAGAATTTCTTGCCCTCGCTTTCACATTTCTCCTCCATGGAAACATTGGGTGCGAGGCATATATCTGCTTTAATCCGAACATTGACAGAAGCAAGAAAAGGAATACCGGCCACAGGAAAGTCACATTGTCCCTTAAAACAACTTTTATAGCTGACCTGAAATTTGTCACCCGTAACGATACAAGCAGTGCTTCCGCAACAATTTTCCTGTTCGGAGTAGGATGCATCCAGTGAGGTTTCCGGGACTGCAGGCGCACAAGGTGCGACGCCGGCAGGCAGTGGAATTTTTCCCTGGATAAACTGAAACCATTTTTCAGCATTTTCTGTGATCTTCCCAAATGTTTTTACCCAATCGTATTTTGTTGGCAGTGTAGCACTTATGCTTTTAATAACGCGGTCATCGATGACAGTGATGTTTGCCGTCCTGACAAGATTACTGCAGTCTGAAGTGAAAGTGATCGTTTGTGTGGATTGGGATACCAAAGGGATAAAACTGCTCTTGTCAGCTTGGCTTGGACTCAGATTTATCATGCGCTCCAGGCCAGGCGGATCTGTTGTAATGTCAAAATCCTTTATGGTAAGCGTTTGCCCGGCACGATAACAACAATGGGGTGTTACCGTAAAATCATTCAGAATATTGACAGTAACTGTTACGCTGTAGGCATCTTCCTTCGAAAAATTGGGATAAACTACAGTTAATGTGTAGGTTGTTGTTTCCCCCGGGCTTGCCATTGGATTGGGTGAATGTGGGTCACTCAAACCCGTTTGGGGCGACCAATAATAGCATAGGCCACCAGGGGCATTACTTACCCCAAGCTTGACGGGTTTGGCATTCCCAAAAGAATTAGGTGCAAAACCGGTCTCTTTGCAGGTTTCTTGATTGGGGCCAGCCAATCCATCTGCCATGACAGGAGGAAGCATCCAAAACATGGCAAATAAGAATAAGACCGGCAAGGAATATGTATTTTTCATTTTTATTGTATTTAATGCGATGACCTAATTTTTAACCACTCCGATGATGTTCCCGCCAAAGCGCGACCCTGTCTTGCTATAAATGATGTAGGAACCCCTGGCTCCCGGGCGCAGGATGTCTGGCGGGCCTCCAACTTCTTCGAAGAAAAGTTCTAATTCACTCAGCGCGGTGTTGAGACCACTATACTGATAGGTTACCGGACCGAGTGTCATATTAATTGCGGTCCGTGTAGGCTTGAAAAGGTTAACATTGCCTGCATTGACAAATTCGACACGGATGGGGAGGACTACGCCGGGACCACTGACTGCAGGTGCAACCAGGCTAATCTCGAGGCTCCCTTCATTCTCTTCTATCACCTCAAAAGCATTGGCGAGGAAGGCTGTTCCTTCACAATTTTTCGATGCAGCCAGGTTATACACTCCAAGCGGGACACCTGTGAGGTTAAAAGTGGGATAAACACGGGTGGTATTGTCGAAAAAGACATCGCTTGACTGCACTGTACTGTCTCCAATGGAAAGGAAAACCTGCATATCAGGTGTGAATTTCGAGCCTGTCATCTTTAGTGTGATCTCCCCGGTATTACTGCCTTTTTTTGCATCCACGCTGAGGATGGTGAAGTCGAGAATCTCTGCATACAATTCCACCTTTTGTGTGCTCCCATTCAGCGTATTGCCATAAATGAGCAAATAATATGTACCCTCGAGCAGGTAGGGGACCAGGAGTTCCTGGTTGCCTGAACCGGGTTCAGAGAAGCCAACATCAAATACCGCACGGTTGGGGACTTCTGTATTTCTGATGAAGAACTCATTGTTCCCATAAATAGAATCCCCTTTCAACCTGACCCTAAGGGTTTCCCCGATAAGCCCGGCCGGTACATCAAGCTGATAATACATAGGCTCACTGTTTTTCAGGCTGTCTGAAGTCCAGGTATTCATGACAAGCATGGGCACAGTCACCCGAAAGGCTTCGTCCGAAAATGACCTGTTGTTGTTATAGTTGGATTCGATGATTGAGTTTGTCACATTGGTCCTGACGATTACAAACCAAAGACCGGGCGTCAGGTTGGTCAGTTTATCCGTAAGTGAACGAGATACGCTGAGTCCGTTTCCCAGGTTGATTGTACTCTCAAAACTGCCAAAGAGGACATCTCCCGGATCCCAAACTGTATCCCTGGAGAAATATACCAGGTCACGCATCTTGCCACTGACCAGGTTTTCGCTCTGGTTTGTAATGGTCCATTCAATCGTAGCGGTCTGACCGGCTTCATGGTCTCCCGGAGGGATTACCACACTAACTGCCAGGTCTCCCGGGGCTGGCATAACAGCCTGAAACGGTCTGCTGCTGATGTTATTGGCTTCTGCCCCACCTTCAAAGATCTGGTTGTTGGCATCACTGGCCATTAACAATACATAATTACCACTGGCCCAGTACGGTAGAGGAACGCTCAGGACTTGTGAATAGGACTCCCCTATTGCCAATCCTCCGGTCCGGCTTTTCCCTCCAAGAAGGATATCATCAGGACTCAGTATGGCATTGGAGGATAAGTATAGTTTGTCTGTCCATGAAGCTGGATAAGCATTGCCTGTGCCCTGGTTCGTGACAGTCCAATTGAACAGAAAATCCTGTCCTGTAACAACACTGTCAGGAGCATTGAAATCTGTGGTCGCAAGATCAGCGGGCGCGGTAAATTCTACATGAACCAGAAGTGGGTCCCCGACAGCATTGCTTCGGATTTTTACATTGTTGCTAATATTCGGGTCCTGGTTGGAATTGGAAGGGTCAGTGACAGCCAGGAGGTAATAATTACCACTGATTCCGTTTGGTGTGGTGAAGCTGAGGGTACGGGTGTACGATGCATTACCTGCTAAGGAGCTGTTGGTAGTATAGATCCCTATCAAATGATCCTGATCAGGTTCATAGGCCATGTCATCGCTGAAGTAGAGCTTATCTTCCCATACCCTGGCCCTACTATCGGCCGGACTAAGATTCTTTACGGTCCATTCCACTTGCATGGGATATCCGCTCTTAACGGTATCAGCACTTGTAACAGCAAGCATGATGAGGTCGGTCGGAGGGGCTGTCTCCACCCAGAAGGGGTCGCTGCGAAGCAGGTTGTTTGCATCACTGCCATGCTCATAAACCAGCTGATTGGAATCTGCATATACATAAAGGAAATAAGGACCCGGATTCATCGTATAAAGCAGTGGAATTTTCACAGTTTGGGTATATGTTGCTCCGGGATTGAGAACAACATTAACATTGACATTCACTTGGAAAAGATGGCTAAACGGGCCAAAAGGACTGGCGGAAATACAGACATTGTCTTTCCAGAAAGGGCTCACAACAGCTCCTGGTCCATTGTTGACGACAGTATACGAAAGGTTCAGATTACTACCGGCAAAAAGTGTGTCAGCTTCCAGTGTGATTGATGTCACCACAAGATCAGGCCAGGGTGTTAGCTTCATGTGTATGGGAAGCGGAGAACGAGCCACGTTATTGAATTCACCCGTACCCTCAGTGACATTATTTCTGCTGTCGGATTGGAGATAAAGGTAAAAATCCCCATCCAAACCATGTGGCAGTGTGACCATTTGGGCACGGGCAATGCTGTCGCCTTGTCTGAGTGTAGTTCCTGAGAAGCTTTTTATGCCAAAACCTGTCATAAGAGCCGTGTCGTAGACAGGAGATGTAGAAATGAGTACACTATCCCGGAAAAACAGGGATGCAGGTATCAAGCCGGGTCCATTGTTTTTCTGGTGATAGAATATTTGAATCTGGGTGCCACTGCCCGCCGAGTCCGGATGACTGATACCTGTTGTCACCAGGTCAGGGTTTTTAATCAGGATAGCCTGGCTGTTTTTAATGTTGTTTTCTTCCATATCGAATTCAAAAATCTGCTGCAGGGCATCAGAAAAGACATGGATGTAATGTTGCCCACTCAGTCCGGAAGGAACTTTGCAATTCAGGGTTCGTGTATAGGATTCCCCTGCCGGAAGGGGGTCGTTTCTTCTGTAATAACCAATCTTGATCGCCTGGAAGGTATTGAGAATCGGAGAAGGGCTGATATACACACTATCGACCCAGCCCCCTTCGACTTTTGCCGCATTGGCACCATCATTAAATACTGTATATGTAATAGGGAAGATCTCCCCGTTGCTTGCAAAGGCAGGAATATTTAACTGTGTGGGTACCAGGTCGGCAGGGGGAGTCAGGAAAACGTTCAAGGGTGCACTGACCTTTGCATTGTTACCTTCAAGGGCATGCTCATAGACCTGGTTGAAGACATCCGTCAGCACATGAATATAAAAAGTCCCGAAAATATTGGGCGGTATGGTAAGGGTCTGTGTTTTGTTATAGCTTTCCCCCTCAGCAAGAATCCCGCTATGAACGAAGGTCCCAAGAATGGTCGCCGATGCAGTAAAGAAAGTGTCCGCACTGAAAAAAATACGGTCACGCCAAATTGATTGCGCTGTGGGTGCATCACCCTGATTTTCTACACTCCAGCTAAGGCTGA
>Ga0247839_1005090_pt1 | contig 16212 bp, 11 predicted proteins | sample LaCruzMarch2015__6_FD_192405 | JGI IMG/M metagenome (GOLD analysis project Ga0247839, IMG submission 192405) | Freshwater microbial communities from meromictic Lake La Cruz, Castile-La Mancha, Spain - LaCruzMarch2015_16m | ecosystem: Environmental > Aquatic > Freshwater > Lake | place: Spain... | reverse complement strand
GCGGCGCGGTCTCTGCGCAACCCACACCGCCGGGGTTAGCTGCGAGATCGCGCCGCACTGGGGTGCGGCGCTCCCAGGGCGCGCGGGGCGGCAATCGGCCGAGGCGCCGATAGCGGGGGGTATAATGCCGGCTGTCTCGGATCTCAGCCCCCCGCCGCCGGACCCGCGACGACCCAATAACCACGACAGGATCGGCACCGATGATGCACCGCTTTGCACCGCACAGCCGCCCCCCGTTCCGGGGCGGCCGGCTGATCACCGGACTGACCGCCGGACTGATCCTGCTGCTCCTGGCCGCCTGCGACGACGCCACCGCGCCCACGGCGGCGGCGCCCGCGACGGCGCGTCCGCGCATCGCGCTCGTCATGAAGACGCTGACCAATCCCTTCTTTATCGAGATGGAGCGGGGCGCCCGCCGGGCGGAACAGGAACTCGGGCTGGAACTGCTGGTGCGCACCGCCGCCCAGGAGACCTCTATCGAGCAGCAGATCGGTATCGTGGATCAGTTGATCCGGGAGCGGGTGGCGGCCATCGTGATCGCCCCGGGGGACTCGGTCGAGTTGATCCCGGTCCTCAAGAAGGCGCAGGACGCGGGCCTGCTGGTGGTCAACGTCGATAACCGCCTGAGTCCCGAATTCTCCCGCAAGATGGGCCTGGTCGGGGTGCCCTTCATCAGCGTAGACAACGAGGCCGGCGCCTACGCGGCGGTGCGCGCCGTGACCGCCGGGGTGGACCGGCCGACGCAGGCGGCGCTCATCGAGGGCATCCGCGGGGCGGCGAACGCGGATGAGCGCAAGCGCGGGGCACTGCGGGCCCTGGCGGAAAACCCGCAGATCCGGGTGGTCGCCCAGGAGTCGGCCCAGTGGAAGATCGACGAGGCGCTGACCGTCGCCCGGGGCATCTTCGAGCAGCATCCTGACGTACAGATCCTATTTTGCGCCAATGACATGATGGCGATCGGGGCGATGAAATACCTGGCCGGCACGGGGCGCTCGCAGGTGCGTGTGATCGGCTTCGACGCCCTGGAGCAGGCGCGCGAGGCGGTCCGCGCCGGGCGGCTGGCGGCCACGGTCGACCAACAGGCGGCCGAGCAGGGCTATCTGGGGGTGGTCTACGCGGTGAAGGCCCTGCGCGGGGACCAGGTGCCGCCGGAAACCATGGTGGAGACCCGTGTCATCACGCGCGACACCCTGGCCGGGGCCGCGCCGCCGGTGCCGCGGCAACCGGGGCCGGATCAGCCGGCGCCCGCGTCGCCTTAGGACAAACGGAACCACGATGGCCCTGTTGCGCGCCACCCCGCGGATCACCCGCAAGTTCATCCTCTATCTGATGATGGTGAGCGTACTGCCGCTGCTGGCGGTGAGCTATGCCTCCTATCAGAGTGCGCGCGACACGGTCATGGCCCAGGCGCGGCAGACTGTCGCGGCCCTGGTGGACGGCCAGGTGCGTCTCCTGGACCGCACGCTGGACCAGGTGGAGAGCCTGATTGCCAACCTCTCCGGGATCGAGGACATCGGCCGCGGGTTCGCCCGCGATGAACCGCAGGATGACTATGGCCGTCTCGCCACCCAGGCGCGGATCGGCTATATCCTGAACGGCTATCTGAACCTGGACGGACTGGTCTCGATCGACCTGTTCGCCGCCGACGGGCAGCACTTTCACGTCGGCGACACCCTGGACGACAGCCGGCTGGATCAGGCCGCTCGCGACCGCCTCTATGCCCAGGCCCAGGCGTCCGGACGGACCGTCTACTGGGCCGGCGCCGTCGCCAACGTCAACGAGGCCTCCCGTCACCCTCAGGTGCTGGCCGCGGCCCGGGTGCTCATGCAGACGGACCGCGCCACCCTCAACACCAAACCCACCGGGCTCATCGTCGTCAATCTGGACCCCAGGTCCCTGGGGCGCCAGTTCGGCACAGCGCGGCTGCGCACCGGGGCCTTCCTGACCCTGATCGACCAGCAGGGCCGCCTGCTCTATGACCCGGACCCGCAACGGGTGGGCCAGGACGCGGACCCCGGGCTCCTCACCGCCGCGGCCCGCGCGGTGAACCGCTCCGGCGCCGTCCGGATCCAGTGGCGGGCCAGCCCCTACCTGCTGAACTGCGAGGCGGTGGCGCGCGCCGACTGGACCCTCTGCCACGCCATCCCGGAACGCACCCTGTTCGCGGAGATTCGGGTCATCCGCCAGACCGCGTTCGTGGCCCTGGTGCTGAGCTTCCTGGTGGTGGCAGGCGCCACCTGGGTCTACTCCCAGGACCTGGTGCGGCCGATCCTGGAGGTCATCACGAGCTTCAAGCGGCTCCAATCCAACAGCCTGGACCCCAGTACGCGGCTGCCGGTGCGCACCCGTGACGAGATCGGCGAACTGGTCAGTGGGTTCAATGCCTTCATGGACACCCTGTCGGCGCGCGCCGCGGCGGATCGGGCCCTGCGCGCCAGCGAGGAACGCTACGCCCTGGCAGTCAGGGCCACCAACGATATCCTGTGGGACTGGGACCTGCAGACCCAGGCGCTGTACCTCTCCCCCCGTTTCCAGGACCTGCTGGGCCTCACCGACACCCGCCTGGAACGTACCCCGGACGATTGGCTGGAGCGCATCCACCCGGACGACAACGACGCGGTGCACCTGGAGATCGGCCGCCACCTGGACGGCACCACGGACTTCTTCTGCCACGAGTATCGGCTGCGCCACCACAACGGCGGCTATCTGTGGTTTCTGTCGCGGGGGCTGGCGGAGCGCGATGGCGACGGCCTGCCGATCCGCATGGCGGGCTCCCACACCGACATCAGCGACCGCAAGCGGGCCGAGGAGCAACTGCGCCACGATGCCCTCTACGACCACCTGACCGGGCTGCATAACCGCACCTGGCTCCAGGCCCGCCTGGAGCGGCTGTTGCAGGGCGGCCGCACCCGGCGCCTCAGCCTGGCCGTGTTGTTCATCGACCTGGACCGCTTCAAGACCGTCAACGACACCCTGGGACACGAGGCCGGGGACGCCCTGTTGATCGCGGTCGCCGCCCGGCTGCGCGCCGAACTGCGCGCGGAGGACGGGCTGGTGCGCCTGGGGGGCGATGAGTTCGTCGTGCTGGTCACCGAAGGGCGGCGCGCCGCGGACCTGGCCGCCCGGCTCATCAGCGCCCTGGGCCGGCCCTTCCTGCTGGGGGACCAGGAGGTCCAGACCGGCGCCAGCATCGGCATCGCCCACGCCGGCCCCAACTACCGCAGCGCCGACGAGGTCCTGCGCGATGCGGACATCGCCATGTACCAGGCCAAGGACCAGGGCAAGGGGCGCTTCCAGGTCTTCGACCACGGCATGCGCGAGCGCATCGTCAACCGCCTGGAGATGGAAAAGGCCTTGGGGCACGCCCTGAGCACCGATCAACTGACCCTGGTCTATCAGCCGATCGTCTCCATGGAAGGCTATCGGCTGGAGGGGTTCGAGGCCTTGGCGCGCTGGGCCCACCCCCGCTTGGGCCCGGTGCCCCCGGACCAGTTCGTCACCATGGCGGAGGAGAGCAACCTCATCATCCCCTTGGGCCGCTGGGCCTTCAGTAAGGTCTGTCGACGGCTGCGGACCTGGCAGTCACTGCTCGCGCCGGGCGCACCGCTGCGCATTGCGGTGAATTTCTCGCCGCGCCAACTGTTCGACGAGGACCTGATCGACGCCATCCCGCGCATCCTGGACGATCACGGGGTGAGCGGCGAGCGCCTGGTCATCGAGGTCACCGAGACCGCCATCCTGGATGAGACCCAGGCCGCCGCCCGGGTCCTGGAGCGCCTGCGCGCACTGGGGATCCGGGTGCACCTGGACGACTTCGGCACCGGCTACTCCTCCCTGAGCCACCTGGCGGGACTGCCCATCGACGCGATCAAGATCGACCGCTCCTTCGTCAGCGAGATCGAGACCAGCGAGCGCCAGCGGGTCATGCTGCACGGGATCATCCTGCTCGCCCATCAGCTCGGCATCGCGACCATCGCCGAGGGGGTGGAGACCGCGGGCCAGGCCGGCATCCTGCTGGCCGAGGGCTGCGACTATTGCCAGGGCTACCTTGTCTCCTACCCGCTCACGGCCGCGGACGCCGCCGGGCTCTTGAGCGCCCGGGGCGAGGCGGGGGATATCCGGCACGGCTTGGGCAGGGTGCCTGCGGTCGGGGGCTGAGGAACGAACGCCAAGGTCCTGAGACCGCCGCCGCAGTGTCAGGTTCCTTTGCCACCCACCGGGCCGGGACCTTAAGGTATGGAGCGACTTCACGGCGTTTCCCGCCGCCCGCGCGTCGTCACTGCCGCCGGGTCGAAATCCGCCAGGCGGCGCGGCATGCCCCGCGACGGATCAGAACAAGGCGGCGAGGCTCACCACGCACCCCGGCAGGCCCGGCAGGGCGATCGGGGTCTTGAGGTCGATGGGTCCCTGATCCCGGTAGCCGACGCCCTGCGGCTGCCTGAACCGCAGGACCTTCCGGTGCGCGAGGTCGACCACCCACACCTCGGCAATGTCCTGACGCGCGTAGAGCGGGACCTTGACGTGCAGGTCGTAATGCAGGCTGCTGTCGGCCACCTCGATCAGCAGCAGCACGTCGGCGGCCGTGGGGTGGGACCCGGCATAGAAGTCCACACGCGGGCGCAGGAGGGCCAGATCCGGTTGGGGCTCGGAACGGGGGCGCAGCATAATCGGGTCCTGCGCCGCGACGATAGCACGCTCGCCGACCGCGCTGGTGAGAAGCCGAATCAAGTGCTTGACACCGCCCCCATGGGGGCTTCCGATCGGTGGCATGGCAACGATCTCCCCTTCGATCAGTTCGACCCGGTCGACCTCGCGCAAGATACCGGTTTCACCCATGCGGTGATAATCATCGACGGTGAACAGCCAGTGGCGGGGCTTAGCGTGCGCGGTCGCGGCCATGATTGGAACCTGCGTGCATGGTTGGTGGGAGGGGCAGCCGTTCGCCAAGCCGCGGCGTTGGGATTCCTTCGTTACCCCAACCGACCTTGCGACCTTGCTGCCAATGTTCCCATCGGCATCGTAGGACAGCCGAAGGCAATCGGCAAGCCACGCGAGGCCCCGCCGAGCGGGACCGTCCCGACACCTGGTGCGCCCCGACCGGTCGCCCAGCCCGCAAGGGGATTTACCGGGACGCCTTAAACCAGGAGAATCCAACCCTCAGGTTCCCGGGGCGGGGGGTGCAATGGCAGCCCGGCCGGGTCGAGTCCGTCCCCAGCCTTTAGCCCGAGACCTCACCGTGGCCCCACTGACCGTCTTCGAGCACCCCTTGAACGAACGCGTCCGGACCTTCCTGCGTCTGGAACACCTGTTCGAGAAGGTGGACTACTTCATGCCCCAGTATGATCCCTGGGCGACCCGGGTGGCGGTGGAGGCGCTGATCGACATCACCGCCGTCACCGCGCGCTCGGATCTCAGGACCGAGATCGCCAAGGAACTGGACCGCAACCTCGCCGCCGTGGAGCGGATCGCAAGTCAGCCGGGGGTGGACCCCAACGCCCTGGAGCGGGTCGTAAAGGACCTGGAGGGGGCGCTCGCGGGCATCGTCTCGCTCACCAGCCCGATCGGCCAGACCGCGCGGGAGGACGAGTTCCTCAAGGGCGTGGCCCAGCGCAGCACCATCCCCGGCGGCGCCTGCTCCTTCGACCTGCCCCAGTATCACCACTGGCTGGTCCAGTCCCCGGAGCGGCGCCAGTCGCGCCTGGACCACTGGTTGCAGGACCTGCGGCCGGCGGACGCGGCCATCCGGCTCATGCTGTCGCTCGCGCGCAGCAGCGCCACGCCGCGCCAGGTGACGGCCGTCGGGGGCTTTTTCCAAGAGGCGCTGGACCTTCAGGCGCCGGCCCAGATGGTGCGCGTGGCCCTGCCGGGGGGCAGCAGCCGCTACCCCGAGATCAGCGGACACAAGAACCGCTTCAGCATCCGCTTCATGACCATCGAGCCGCGCCTGAAACCGACCCCGACCCCGGACGATGTCGAGTTCCGTCTCACCTGCTGCGTCTTCTGAGAGACTCTATACCCATGCCCAGGCCCACCCAGGTCCCCTGCCCCCATTGCGGACGCCCCGTCGAGTGGTCGGCCGTGTCGCCGTTTCGGCCGTTTTGCAGCAAGCGCTGCAAGCTGATCGACTTGGGCGATTGGCTGGCGGAAAACCACCGCATTCCGGACAGCGGCGATCCCCTGGAGGAGGATCAGCCGCCCGCGGATCAGGTCTGGCCGACGCATTGAACCGCAGAAGATTTTTGTCCGCAAATGAACGCAAATGAACGCAAATTAAAAAAGGGTCCAGATGCGTCCGGGTGACGAGCCGACCTGGACCGCTCGCTTGAACAGCACCAACGCTGGGAAGGATCAAGGACCCGAGGGGCGGCGTCCGCTCACCTTTCGCTTAACGCCCGCGACTACAACCTGCTTTTCTCTTATTTGCGTTCATTTGCGTTCATTTGCGGACAATACTCCCCCGCCCACCCACCGCATCCATTAAAGGACTTGCGCATGACCGACCTTCCCCTATTATTGAAAGCCCTGATCCTCGGCATCGTCGAGGGACTCACCGAGTTTCTCCCGATCTCCTCCACCGGTCACATGATCATCGTCGGCGACCTGCTCGACTACACCAACGAGCAGAGCAAGGTGTTCGAGATCGTGATCCAATTCGCCGCCATCCTCGCGGTCTGCTGGCTCTATCGCGAACGCATCCTGCAGGTGGCCGCGGGCATGTGGCGGCCGGGCCCGCAGCAGCGTTTCGCACTCAACATCCTGGTCGCCTTCATGCCGGCGGCGGTGCTCGGCTTCCTGCTCCACGGGGTCATCAAGGAGTATCTCTTCAACCCGCTCAGCGTCGCCGCCGCCCTGATCGTCGGCGGCCTGGTGATCCTCTGGGTGGAGCGCCGCCGCCTCCCGGACGGCTGCGCGTCGGTGGATGACATCACCTGGCAGACGGCCCTGAAGGTGGGCTTCGCGCAGGCGGTGGCGATGTTCCCCGGGGTCTCGCGCGCCGGCGCGACCATCATCGGCGGGATGCTCTTCGGCCTGTCGCGCAAGACGGCGACCGAGCTGTCGTTCTTTCTGGCCATCCCCACCATGACCGCCGCCACGGTGCTCGACCTCTATAAGGCGCGCGACATCCTCTCATTCGACGACGCCCCGGTCTTCGCCGTCGGCTTCGTCTCTTCATTCATCTTCGCCATGCTCGCCATCAAGGGCCTGCTGCGCTATATCTCCCACCACAACTTCAATGCCTTCGCCTGGTACCGCATCGTCTTCGGCCTGATCGTGCTCGGCACCGCCTATACCGGGCTGGTCGACTGGCACGCCTGATGCCATGGCAGGCGGCCCGCCGTGCAGTAGCCACCCACCCGCCGCGCGCCTTGTCGGCACCGCCGCGCCGGGACATACTGCCGACGACGGCGCGGCGCCCGCCCGTGCCCCATCGCCTGCCGAGTTGACCGCAGGCGCCGGGGGCGGTCTCACCTCGCCCATGCGCGCGGTCCTGCCGGTCCGCGGTAGGGTCCGCTGTGCGGACCGACGACCGCGAAATTGTCCTGTCGGCCAGGACCCGATCAAGGCCTGCCGTGCGGACCAACCGTGGCGGCGGATTGGCCGGGGAGACCGATCAACGCCCGGTCGCTGCCTGCTATACTGGGGCAAGCGCGCTCGGATATTTTCGGAGTAGACACCATGATCGACATTCGCTACGAGACCGACGATGTCGTCGTCAGGATTCCCAAGGGGCTGGCCGCGGCAGGTTATATCCAGACCTTTCTGGAGCGCGTGCGAGTCGACGCGATACTGGAACACAGCGAGGCGACTGATGATCAGATTCGCGCGCTTGCCGACGAGGTGGACTCAAGCTGGTGGGCCGAGAATCGCAGCCGACTGATGGGCAGAGGGGCTGAGTGAATGCCGTCGTCGTCGATACGAATATCCTGTTCTCTATGCTGCTAAGCCGGCACGGACGGCTGCGCGATGTCCTTTTCCACGCCGGTGATACGCGCTTCTATTGCTGCCGCTTTTCCATCGTTGAGCTATTCAAGCACAAACAGAAGTTGCTCGCGTGCTCAAAGCTGGAGGAGCCGGACCTGCTGGAAGCGCTGAATGTCATACTGGGCCGACTGTCCTTTTACGACGAGTTATCGCTCACTACGAGCAGCTTGCGCCAGGCGTTCGATCTGTGCGCGGGCATCGACGAGAAAGACACGCCGTTCGTGGCGTTGACCATCGTGATCCCGGACCGGGAGGAGCGCAATGCCAGGCGTTGAGTTCGTCGTTGGAGCCAGGGAGCGGGGCGCCGGCTCGACGTGGGGTCCTACCTGTTCGGCGCGGTGGGGGCGGTCGACTGGCACGCCCGATACGCGCGGCCATGGCAAACCCAAGCATCGCGGACGCCGGCGCGCACAGCGCCCGAACCGGTTGATTCCGGCATCACGACAGGGGACACTTCGCCCCTGCCATCGCCTCCAGGCGGCCCCTGAACCAGCGAGCGATCTCCGATGCATCAATTGTTGACACTCGGCAGCACGCTCGCGACCGCGAGCGGACACCCCTGCACCATCGAGACCTTCCTCGGCGGCGGCGGACAGGGTGAGGTTTACCGCGTCCTGGTCGAGGGCCAGCCCTTTTCTAGCTCCCACGCTCCAGCGTGGGAGCAAGTGCGGACGCTCCAGCGTCCCGTCGGCCGACGCGCCGCTGGAGCGGCGGAACGGCATTCCCACGCTGGAGCGTGGGAACGAGAAGATCGCCGCACGACCGCCGACGCGGGCTGAGAACGCCTGCGGCGCAACAGTAACAAATTTCTTCTCTTGATCGCTGGTCGGATGCCGTCGAGAACGACGGTTCCGCCGCGGCTGGGGCAGCGCCAAACGGCTGCGATGAACGGCGGCACGACAGCTTAAATTCGAGGGAAAACTGTCCTGGACATGGGGTCCACTTTAGCCAACCCCGCGCGGGCGGGACGCCCACGCTCCCTTAACCACAAAAAAATCACCGGCGTGACGATCAGGATATGCACCAGGCTGGAGATCATGCCGCCGACGACCGGCGTGGCGAGCGGCTGCATGATCTCCACCCCGGTGCGCTGGAGCCAGAAGATCGGCGACAGGGCGGCGATGGTGGTGGCGACCGTCATGACCTTGGGGCGCAGCCGCAGCCGGGCGCCGGCCTTGACGGCATCAACCAATTCCGCCCGGGTCAGTTCGCGCCCCAGGCGTGCGCCGGCCTCCTGCACCGATTCCTCCAGATAGGTCACCATGATGATGCCGGTCTGAATGGCGGTGCCGAAGAGGGCGATATAACCGACCCAGACGGCGACGCTGAAGTTGAAGCCCAGGAAGGCCTGGAGCAGCACGCCGCCGGTGAGTGCGAAGGGCACCGCCAGGATCACATGCGCCGCCTCACCGATGGAGCGGAAGGTCATTACCAGGGTCGCAAAGATGATGAGGATAACGGTGGGGAAGACATAGAGCAGCATCCGGCGGGCGCGCAATTGCTGTTCGTATTGGCCCGAGTATTCGATCGTCATGCCGGGCGCCAGGGTGATCTCGTTGGCGATGCGCCCTTTGATGTCTTCGACGAAGCTGCCCAGGTCGCGGTCGCGGACATTGGCCTGGACGAAGACCCGCAGCCGGCCGTTCTCGCTCTGGATCTCATTGGGACCGACCACCCGCCTCACGTCCGCCACCTGGCGCAACTGCACCCGGGCGCCGGCGGGGGTGGAGAGCGGTATCTCGCCGAGCCGGTCGATGTCGCCGCGCTCCTCCTGCTCGAGCCGCACCTGGAGCGGCCAGCGCTCGCGGCCCTTGATGGTGGTGCCGACCGTCACCCCGCCGATCCCCGCCTCCACCTGACGGAAGACCTCGGCGACGCTGAGTCCATAGCGCCCGAGCAGGTCGCGCCGCACCTCGATCTCCACATAGGGCTTGCCCTGCACCCGCGAGGGGGCCACGCCCACCGCCCCCGGCACCCGCTGGATGACGCGCTCGATCGCGAAGGCCTGCTGCTGGAGCGCGTCGAGATCGTCGCCGAAGACCTTGACCCCGACCTGGGCGCGGATGCCGGTGCTGGTCATCAGGATGCGGTTCTCGATCGGCTGGAGGAAGCCGGGGACCGACCCTAGCAGGTCCATGAGGCGCGCCGAGAGGTCACTGACGATCGAGGCCTTGGTGGTCCCGGGCGGCCACTGGTCGCGCGGTTTGAGCGTGATGGTGGTCTCGATCATCTCGACCGGGGCCGGGTCGGTCGCGGTGGTGGCGCGCCCGAGCTTGCCGGCCGCCGCGGCGACCGCCGGGTGCGCGCGGATCACCCGGTCCTGCCAGGCCATGATGCGCTTGCCCTCGGTGAGTGAGGTGGCGGGCAGCAGCACCGGCATGAAGAGCAGGGAGCCCTCCTCCAGGGTGGGCATGAATTCACTGCCGAACCCTTGCGTATGACGCGCGACGGACGCCGGAAGCCGGTCGTTGACCGCCCGCGGCAGCCCGAGCGCGATAACGACGCAGACCGCCAGCAGGCCGGCGGCGAGCCCCAGCACCGATTTGCGGTGCCCCAGGGCCCAATCGAGCACCGGCTCATAGAGACGCAGCAGGCCCTTCATCAGCCAGTTCTCCGCCTCCGGTTTCAGCGGACCGCGGACGAGCAGGGTGCAGAAGACCGGCACCGCGGTCACCGCCAACAGCGTCGCCCCGAGCAGGGCGAAGGTCTTGGTATAGGCGAGCGGATGGAAGAGCTTGCCCTCCTGCCCGGTCAGCAGGAACACCGGCACGAAGGCGAGGATGATGATCGTCATCGAATAGACCAGGGGCCGACCCACCTGGGTGGCGGCGGTGAGGGTCTGGGCGAAGACCTCGGCCGCATTGAGCCGGCGTTTGAGCGCCGCCTCGGCCCGCTCGCAGTGGCGAATGACGTTCTCGGTCATGACGATACCGGCATCAACCAGGACGCCGATGGAGATGGCGATGCCGGTCAGCGACATGATGTTTGCCGCGATGCCGAACTGGTCCATCAGGATGAAGGCGATCAGGATGGAGGCCGGCAGCGGCAGGGTGACGATCAGGATGCTGCGGAAATGCCATAAGAACAGGACGTGCATCAGGATCACGAGCGCGATCTCCTCGGCCAAGGTCTCCTTCAGGGTCCCGATAGCGCGCCCAATCAGGTCGCTGCGGTCATAGAATGAAACCAGGGTAACGCCCGGGGGCAGGCCGGGGGCCAGGGCGGTGAGCCGGGCCTTGACGTCCTCAATGACCCGGTAGGCGTTCTCACCATAGCGCATCACCACGATACCACCGACCACCTCGCGCCCATCGACATCCAGGGCCCCGCGACGGAAATCACCGCCGATCCGGATGGTCGCCACATCGCGCAGATACAGCGGCGTACCGTTGCGCGGCAGCACCGGGACCTGCTCCAGGTCGGCCACCCCCTGCACCAGGCCGACCCCGCGCACGATGAACTCGGCGCCGTTCTCCTCGATGGTCTTGCCGCCGACGTTGAGGTTGCTCGCGGTCACGGCGTCCATCACCTCGCCCAGGGTGGCGCCGTATTGCTTGAGCTTGAGCGATGAGACCTCGATCTGATACTGGCGCACGAAGCCGCCGATGCTCGCGACCTCGGCCACGCCCGGCACGGCGGCGAGCTGATAGCGGATATAGGTGTCTTGCAGCGTGCGCAGCATGCCCAGGTCCTGGGTACCGGAGGCGTCCTTGAGGTAATACTGATAGACCCAGCCGAGCCCGGTGGCGTCCGGTCCAAGCCGCGCCGTCACGCCTTGGGGCAGCAGTTCGCCCAGTGAATTCAGCCGCTCCAGCACCCGGGTGCGGGCAAAATAGGGGTCGATCTGGTCGGCGAAGATGACGGTGAGAAAGGAGAAGCCGAACATGGAACTGGCCCGCACCGTGCGGACCCCGGCGAGCCCCTGCAAGGCGACCGACAGCGGATAGGTGATCTGGTCCTCGACCTCCTGGGGCGAGCGGCCCGGCCAGTCGGCATAGACGATAACCTGATTCTCCGACAGGTCGGGGATGGCATCGATCGGCACGCGCCCGAGCGCCAGGACACCCCAGGCGCACAGCGCGATGAGCCCGCCGATGACCAGGAAGCGGTGGTGCAGGGACCAGTGGATGATGCGGTTAATCATGAAGGGCGCTGATTCCAACAAGAGAGTTTAGCCGCACAATGAACGCAAATGAACGCAAATGAGCCCCTCGGTAACGAGTCACGAATAAGGTAAACACAACACGATCGTTGTCGTTGTCGGAAAAGCGATGCTATTTGGCGTGCGAGAGCATCTGGGGCGTTACGATAACCTCGATTACGACCACGACAACGACAACGACAACGACGCGATAAGCATTCCCTATTTGCGTTCCTTTGCGTTCATTTGCGGCTAAATAATCTCCGTCCTCTCACTTGACTTCATCCCCACACCCGAGCATGGCCGACCCGAAGAAGGGGTTACGCAGTTGATGGGCGCGCGAGACCCAGCGCGCGGTGCCCAGTACCGGACTCATCGGGCACTGGTAGATCCAGATCGACTCGCGCTGCTGGAGGTGTTCGGCGCGCGCCAGGTCCGCCACGGCCGTGCTGAAGGGCTCGAAGGCGCGGCGGGCGGCATCGAGGTCGGGCGGGTCGGGCAGCTTGCCGGTGAAGGCGGCCAGGTCGCCATTGGCGGCCGGGGCATAGCCCGCGAGATAAGCGGCGAGCGCCGCACGCAGGGCGGGCAGGCCCTTGCGGTAGCCGGGCAGGTCGTCGGCCCCCAGCGAGGCGGCGGCGTCGGCGGCGGCGAAGACCAGGGTGCGCAACTGGGCGTAGGCGCCCTCGCTATGGGGTGGCGTGCCGGCCGGGACCTTAGCCGGCAGCACCGGCACCGGTCCGGCCGCCGCGACCTCGACGGCGGCATGGGCCAGTTGCGCCTGGGAATCGAGGATCAGGGCGGCCTGGGTGACCACCCGCTCGCCGGCGCTGAGGCCCCCCAGGACCTCGACATCGCTGTCGCCCACGCGGCCGAGCCGGACCTCGCGCGCCCGATAACCCTGACCGCCCTGATCGACATAGACGACCGGGCGCCCGCCGTGCTGGAGGACCGCGGCGCGCGGCACCAGCAGGGCCTCCGGCCCCGTGAGTGCGACCAGGGCCTGGGCGGTTTCGCGGTGGTGCAGGCGCCGCTCGGCGTTTTCCAGGGTCACCCGCACGCGCGCCGTGCGGGTCTTCTCGTTGAGGCTGGGCTCGATGAAACTGATGGGGGCGCTCAGGACCCGGCCGGGCTGGGACGGGACCGAGAGGTCCACCATCTGCCCCAGCCGCAGCCAGGCCAGGTCCGGCTCATAGGCATCGAAGACGAACCACATGCGCGAAAAGTCACCGATCTCGAACAGCGGATCATTGGTCTTGACATACTGACCCTCGTAGACCGCCCGCGAGACGACGGTACCGGACATCGGGGCGCGGATATTGACCATCGCGGTGGGTTTCAGCGTGCCCTCCAGGATGCGGATCTCCTCCTCGGTCAGGCCCAGTTCCAGCAGGCGTTCGCGGGCCGCCGCGCGCTCGGCCAGGGACGTGGCAACGGCGCCGGCCTTGATCCGCTCGACAAACTGGCGCTGGGCCGTGAGCATCTCGGGGCTGAACACGGTCGCGAGCGGCGCCCCCGCAGCCACCTCGGCCCCCAGATAATTGACCTGGAGCTTCTCGACCCGGCCCGGCACCCGCGCGGCCAGGATCCGGTGACGGGTATCGTCGTCCTCAATGACACCGCTGACCCGCAGCGTGCGGGTCAGGGCTCCCCGACTGACCTCGCTCACCGCCACCCCGGTCACCGCGGCCTGCGCGGCGGTGAGCGTGACGAGGCCCGGGTCGAGCGCCGCCGCCGCGGCGCCGGCGACCGCGACCAGATCCATGCCGCAGATGGTGCAGCGCTGCCCCGACTGGTCTGACGTGATCCACGGGTGCATGGGGCACTGATAGACGACCGCCGCGTGGTCGTGCGCCGCGGGGACCGGCACGGCAGCCGCCGCCGCGCCCCGGTGGTCGAGACCGGGCAGGGCGGCAGCGGCGAGGATACAGAGGCTGAGCAGGGACGCGGACAGGGTGTTCATAGCGCAACCGGCGTACGGAAAAAGAAGGGGGGATGCGGTTCCAGTGCCGACCGTTGCCATCGCGCCCACCAAGCCCCGGGCTGGTTCGCGACAGTGTCGCAGTCGCGCGGGTGGGCGCGGCCGTGCTCACGAGCTTCCTTCATCAACGATATGTCGTGACAGATCATCACTCTACTTCGCCACCAAAGACCCCATTCCCCCAGGGCCATCCAGTGACCGACGATGCCCGTCGGAGATAAGCCCGGTTTCTCCGTTTGCCAGATCTAGCCCAAGCGGATCAGGGGTGATGTCCGTCGCGGCCGAGGGCCACTCCGACGCCGTAGGAGCGGCCCCCCGGCCGCGACGGGTTACCGCAAGGGCGCCCGGCCTGAGTTATGATAAAAATCCCCAGGCGCTACGCAACCGATCGATTACCGGGAGCAGGCGGCAGGCTCGCCCGAGGAAATGGGAACCGCCGGCCCTATTCTCCAACTGATGAAAAAGCAAAGACGATGACCGGCAAGACGGTGGCGCAGCGGACCTACCTGCATGTGAGCGGCCTGGACACGGCGCCGCCCGCGCTGGCGGCGGCGGTGGCGGCGGCCGAGGAGCTGGCCGGCGTGCGCCGGGGGGATGCCTTCAACGTCGTGCGCTTCGACCCGGCGGGGGCCCAGGTGGCGCTGCTCCAGTACCCGGGGTTCTTCGAGGACCCCTTTCCCGCCTTGGAGGCGAGCTGGCGGGTGGAACTGGCGTCCGGGGAGGTCGGCTACCGGACCTACGCCCAGTCGCACAACCCGCCCATCCTGCACCGCAAGGAGCTGCTGCTGGCCGCGGATGACCCGCGCCGGGCGCCCTTCGCGGCCCTGACCCAGGCGTGCGAGTCGGTCGGGCTCTTCGACGAGCCGACCCGTATCGGCTATCGGCGCCAATGGCTGGACCTGGTGCGCGCGCGCGGCTACCGCATCGCGGGTCAGGCCCTGGTCCCCCTGGGCAACGAGGAGGCCGACGACGCGGACCCGGCGCCGAGCCCCGCCCAGGTCGAGACCCTCGCCGGCCCCGCGGCCCAGTGGCAGGCCGCCCGCCAACTCACCGCCCTGGTGCGCTACGGCCTCTCCGCGCCGGTGCAGACACTGGCCCGGCATGGGCTGCTCCAGGGTCGCAAGGGCGGCGACCTGGCCCTTTTCGACTACGGCTGCGGACGCGGCGACGATGTGCGCGGACTCCTCGAGCTGGGCCTCCCGGCCGCCGGCTGGGACCCCTTCTACGCCCCGCAGAACCCGCTGCACCCGGCGCCGATCGTCAATCTGGGCTTCGTGATCAACGTGATCGAGGACCGCGAAGAGCGCCTGGCGGCACTCACCCGCGCCTGGTCCCTGGCGCAGACCCTGCTGGTGGTCTCGGTGATGCTCGCCAATCAGGGCGCCCCGCGGGGGACTGACTTCAACGACGGGGTCCTGACCCGGCGCGGGACCTTCCAGCGCTACTTCACCCAGGCGGAGATCCGCGCCTATGTGTCCGAGGCCCTGGACGAGGAGCCGATCGCGGTGGCCCCGGGGGTGCTCTATGTGTTCCGGGATAAGGAGGCCGAGCAGCGCTTCCTGGCGGAGCGCTACCGCAGTCGCCGTCCGGCCCTGGTCCCGCGCCCATCCAGACCCCCGGCGCGGGCGGCCGGCGAGCGCGAACCGCGCCGACGCCAAGGGCGTACCGCCCCGTGCGACGACGCCTGCCGCGAACCGCTGGCGCGTCTCTGGGGGCAATGGCTCGCCCTGGCCCGCCAGCCGGAACCCGAGGAGGTCGCCGCGGACCTGCCCGCACTCATTGAGGGCTTCGGCACCCTCGCCCGGGCCTTGGGCTATCTGCGCGAACAACAGGACCCGCTGGCCCTGGCCGAGGCCGAAGCGGCGCGGCGCGCCGACCTGCTGGTCTATCTGGCGCTCGACCTGTTCGAGCGGCGCCGACCCTACAAGCAACTGGAGCCCGGACTGCAACGCACCCTCAAGGCCCTGTTCGGTGACTACACCCGGGCCCAGACCCAGGCGCGGGAGCTACTCTTCAGCATCCGCGACACCCAGGCCATCGCCGAGGCCTGCCGGGAGGCGGCGCAGCGCGGCCTGGGCTGGCTCATACCCGGCAAGTCGCTGCAACTGCA
>Ga0247839_1005088_pt1 | contig 16218 bp, 17 predicted proteins | sample LaCruzMarch2015__6_FD_192405 | JGI IMG/M metagenome (GOLD analysis project Ga0247839, IMG submission 192405) | Freshwater microbial communities from meromictic Lake La Cruz, Castile-La Mancha, Spain - LaCruzMarch2015_16m | ecosystem: Environmental > Aquatic > Freshwater > Lake | place: Spain... | reverse complement strand
CGAAAAAAAAAGCTAAAATAAAATTTAGCAATTCAATAAAGGATAAATTTGAAGCTAGTGAAGTTCTAGTAGAAAATATTCAAAAAAAATCAGAGGACACCCAGAAAAATTTACATGAAACATATAATACTTAAAATATTTTTAATTATTTTTTTGGGAATTAATGGCTCGTTTGCTGCAAATTATCCTAATGTTCCTAACGATATAGATCTGGAGAAGCGAACATTTTGTGACAAGAGTGGTAAACAATTTGGCCATGTAATTATATTATTAGACGTAACATCCAAGCTTGAAAAATCTCAAATTAATTTTATTAGAGATCAAGTATTTTCTGATGAATTTTATTTATCAAGAGAGCCATTTACTAAATTTTCCTATTTATTAATTGATAGAAATCGTCCGCAGGAGCAAAAATTTATTTTTTCAAAGTGTAGACCTAAGTCTGGAAAAAGTGATCCAAAAATCGAGCAAGCTTCATGGACTGAAAATGAAAAAATTTTGATGAAGTTTTACAGTGATTTTACTAAAGATGCTTATAAAGCTTATGAGCAAGTCTATAAATCAGAATTTACCTCAAATCATAGCTTAATATATGAAACGATTGCGTATGTATTCCAGAGTCCTGTATTACAATTTTCAAAAAATGTTGGCAAAAGAGAATTGATAATAGTCTCTGATATGATGCAGCACTCACAAAGATTAAATTTTTATAAAGCGTGTAATGCAAATTCTTTAGATGCAAAGTGCCCTACATTTCAAGCTTTTATGAAAAACTTATCTGATAAGGATCACTTAACTGCCACTGCTCCAAATGGAGAGGGGGTAAATTTGAAAATGATTTATTTAAATAATCGATACGAAACTAACAAAGAAATTGACAAAACTCTTGTTGAGCTTTGGAAAAATTATTTTATAGATAGAGGCTTTCAAAAAGTAGACATACTTCGTCAATTAGATATTAACTGATTAATCAAATGAATAGTCAATTTTGGTTTTTAGTTATCATTTTCAAAATTTATTTGATTTATACTTTCATTATTAAAGATAGTAAAAATTGGACTGAAGCAAGTAGATCAAAAGATAATATAAAGAAAAAATTTAGTACAACTTCCGAATATTTAATTTTTTTTTTTTCTATCTTAGCCCTAATAATTTTTTATATAATTTTTAACAATTAAGTATCATTTTAATTTAAGATTTATGCCTAGAGTTATTCATTTTGAAAAAGGTCGAAAAAAAATAAGAGACAGTAGGCGCCATCGATACAACGCTTATGATGCTTACGTTCATTTTTTATATCAGAAGAAATACAAAATAAATTCAGAGTTAAGTGATTTATATATGAAAAATCTGGGTGAACTTAAAACATGGGTAGAATTTAATGAAGCTTTACCCAAATTAGAACCAGAATTATTACATTATTCAGTAGTTCATTATTTCTTTGCCTGGCATCGATGTATGGGACAATTGTTTGATACAAGCATGTTTCAAAAGCTTGGTTTCTACTATCAATTTAGATATTCCAAAGAAAAGTACAAAAAGATCTTCTACTACCTATGTTATCCTCGTATAGTCAAATCCGGAAAACAGATTGAGCAGTATCAATTGTTTGATTTAAAGAACCAACCTAAACTAGTTAAATGAGAAAAATAATATTTTTTATATTAGCTTTAACATCTGCTGTTTATGCAAACGAATTAGAAAAAATTCTAGATCAGGCCAATAAATATACAGTTAAAATTTATAATTCTAGTGACACACCTTTTATTGAGGATTCTTATGCCCCAAGTGCTGGCTCCGGGTTTTTAATTGATAAAGCAAACGGAATTATAATTACTAATGCTCATGTTGCATCTTACTCACCCGCGTTAAACAGAGTTAACTTTAAATATTCAAATCCTGTTCAATCAAAACAAGCTTATATTGATACGGAATTAGATCTTGCATTATTAAAGATTGATCCAAAATTTATTCCAAACAACGCTGTTGAAGCAAAGCTTCATTGTAAAAATGATTACAAACAAGGACAAAGTGTTGTTGCGTTCGGGCATCCGGCTGGAAAAGATTTTACTATAACAAGAGGAATTATTTCAGCAGTCAGATTTGAGAGTGATTTTTTTGAGTCCATTCAAACTGATGCCGCTATAAACAGAGGTAATTCGGGAGGCGCTTTAATAGATGTAAACACTGGATTAGTAGTTGGAATAAATTCATTTGGAGCCACAGAAAATCAAGGCCTTAACTTTGCTCTGCCTTCTTACACCGTATGTAAAGTTGTAGATTTATTTAAGAACAAAAAAGATCCATCTCCATTAAATTTTAATGTGATCTTTGCAAACAACAAGGAACAGGGGAAATTCTTAAAAGTATCCGAAGTTTTAACGGCCAATAATCAATTAAGAGTGGGTGATGAAATAATACAAGTTGATGGAGCAAAGATTGAAAACCCAACACAACTTTCTCATGAAACAAGAGGAAAAACTAATGTAACTCTAAAAATTATAAGAGATACAAAGGAGCAGGAATTAAAACTAAATCTTAAATCTAAAGGAAGTGTAACTGAAAGAGTTGGTTTAATGTTTTCTAATGTAATAATCTCTGACAAAGCATCTTCAACAAGACTTGCAATTAATCAGAGGATGGCAAATCCAAAAGGTAATTTAGTTGTACAAAATTTAAGAAGTGGTCCTGCATCAGGAAAACTACGAAAGTTTGACGTTATTATGTATGTAGATGGAAGAGAGTTTAAAAGTGTTCAGACATTACATGATTACTTAAAAGATAAGAAAGAGATTGAAATATTTTTCAGAAGACCTGCTCTTAACGAGCAAGAAAAAGTTAATTACACGGACTTTCACGACAAAATAGAAGTCAGAGATATTAAAATGTTAAAGTTTGAGTAGTTAAAACTTTATATTTATTTTGTAGCAGGACCAAATCTATTTTTAGAATTATCTCCTGCAGAGGCCATCCAAAAAATTACAACAACTGCTGCAATACCACTTCCTATAAGGCCTACAACTAATAAAGTTTCTGATAATAAAGCTAAGATAACAGAAAATAACATCACACCGTAAGGCAATGTCTGCCACCATCCCGATCTGTTAGTATCGTGCAACCTTCTACACGCTGCAGAAATAAATGGAATAAAAGTTAAAAGCGTAAAAATTAAGCTAAAGACACCAGTCTCATTCTTTGGAAAGAGGGCAGCATCTAAAATTGAAAGAGAAACAGCACATAAAGCCCCAAATAAAAAAAAGAACCAGTACTCAGAACGTTTAGCCCTACCATTAAAAACTGCATATTTCTGAAAACAAGTTTTAATGGACTCTGTTAATGTCATGTTTATAAATTTACACTTAAATAACCTTAATAAAATGAAAAAATAATGAGAGCATTGCTCAAGATATTTTTAATTGTTTCAATTTATAGTTGCTTAACTAATTATTCATACTCAAAAAAAAATGAGCAAGAAATTCTCATTTCCTCATTAAGTTGTGTCCAAAAATCAATAGATGAACAAAAGATAGAAATTAAATTTCTAGAGGAAGCGCGAGAGTTAATTGAATTTTACAAAAAAGAAAATAATTTTTTTTTATTAACACTAATATTAGAGAATATAACATTTTGTTATAGGTCGTTAGACGAAATAAATAAAAAAAATTATCAAAATAAGCATTTTGATGATGTTGAATTTTTAATAAATAACGAAAATTTAATTAATTTCATAAATAAATCAGAAGAAAATAGTTATTTAAAACTATTAGGCTACTACTTGTTCGATCAAATAACTTCAACAACCTATCAAAAAAAAATTCCTTTTCTAATCAATATAATAAAAAAGTTGCAAACTAAAGATCAAGAAAATTTATCTAATTATCAACTTTTTTTAGTTTTTTTTAATACAAAATTTGTTTCATACGATGATTTCATAGAATTAGATGAAATTTTTTCCATTGCATTAGACCATTTAGACAAAAAAAAAGATCAAACTTTATATTTTTCGTTAACCAAACAGTTAGCAGAATTATATGAAGTTTATAATTATAAAAATTGTGAAAAATTATTTAATAGGATTAGTAAAAATCCTGATCCTGAAGGTTATTTAGATTTTATTAAAACCGCTAAAACTATTAATTCATGTTATGCAATCGAGGATGTAAAGGGCGGATATTATTATTCAGATAATAAAATTATTGACATGAACTTATTTTTAGAAAAAAAAATAGAATTTTTTATTAATAATTTAAATAATAATGAAGTTAGACTAGATAGTAAATATCACCTAGATTTAAATATTTTAAAACAAGAGTTAAAAATTCGTTATCTTGAGGTGCTATTAAGCTTACATGATATTTCTTATGATCGATATTTTCTTTCTAATGATATTTCGAAAGTAGGTGATTATAGAAACTTAATAAATGAAAATTATTTACAGAAATATAATTTAAAAAATAAAGAATTTTTTTTTGATATAAAAAAAGCACTCTATTTATGGAATAATAGAGGATATATTAGAGCTTTAATAGATAAGGGAGATTTAAAAGAAGCAGATGAAGTAATAAACAAATCTCTTCAAATAATTGATTTAAGTAATGAGGACTTTTTAGATGATTTGTTAACTTACATAGATAGTGAATTAAAGACAGCCAAGTATAATGAAAATCTTGAAACTGCTAAACATACAAAAGAAAGTCTCAAGTATGATTTTTTAACATTTAAATCTAAAATATTAAAATTAAATAATAATTATAGAGATAACGTTACAATACTTGAAAAAAAAATAGATTTTCATCTTAAAAATACAAAATCAATAGAGACTTATGAATGGGTTCATGAACTACCAGAAAGTTTTGGGGAGATAATAGAGTCTTTAGTTTTGTTGGGAGATTTTAAAAAAGCAGATGCTTATTATCAAAAAGGACACCAACATTGTGAAAAATTGCGAGAGAACAGTAAAATTGATTATACAGGACATAAAGATTTGGGAAATTATGATTGTAGGCTTTTCTATGGAAAAAGTTTCAAATTAATTGTTCAGACTAAAAATAATGTTGAAATAAAAAATTTTTATGAAAAAAAAATAAGGCCAGTGCTGGAATATTACGATGAGTTTGACCAAAAAGATACTTACCTTACAAAAGATCAGAAAAATAAAAGAATAGTAGAAAGAGAAACAGTAAAAATTGATTATTTTAATTCACAAAAAATGGCAGGGACGCCTGAGCAATGTGCTTCAAGCTCAAAGTTATTTAAGGCCGTCGAAGAAAGTATGGCTATTTTTCAAAATAGAAAAATTTTTGCTGCTTTAACTTTTGCAGCAGCTTGTAGCTCAGATTTATATCAAAAATATTTCAAAATAGATTTCTTAGAAAAATATATAAATGCTTCATTAAAAGATTATATTGAAGATACAAAGTACGTTAAGAATTTTTCTTCACTTTATAACAAGTCACAAGATACAGATCCCGTTCCATCAAATATTTTTATGATGTTAGGTATTTTGGATAAAGAGGCGTCTGTTCAATATGAAAAAAATAAAATTAAAAATAAGATAGAAACTCTTTTCCCAATACTACAGTTACAGGACGCAGAATTTATAATTAATTCAAATAAAAATATTAACAGTAAATATCAAGTAAACGACCAGCTTATTGGTAATTCATTAAAAGAAAAAATACAACTTGCTAACCAATTTTCAATTTTAAATTCAAAATTATTTGAAGCTAAAAATGACTTTGAAATAAAAAACCTAGTTAAACAAAAAGATATCATCAAAGATAAAATCGATAGTATAAATTTGACCTTAAAAGAAAAAAATTATTTATTAGGGAAAATAAATATAATAGAAACACCAGCAATAATTGATATTCAAAAAAAATTAAAAGATGACGAAGCATTAATTTATATAGATACAAAAGTATCTGGTCATATTGGTTCATATTTAATATTAAGAAATAATTTTAATTTTTTTAGCAAAAATACCAGTAAAGCTATTTCCGAGATAATAAGTTTTCTTAGAAGAGATATAGTTGACGAAAAAGATGATTTTTTAGTTTGGTCTGATCTTTTATACAAAAAATTATTTCAAAGTGAGGCTAATTTTTTAAAACAAAATAAGATTAAAAAAGTATTTATTGTTGTTGATAAAAAGCTAAGCGATTTACCATTTGAAATCTTAGTAACAAACGGACCAGAAATTATAGAGCCATTTGTTAAAGAGGAGCAAATTAAAAGAATTAAAGAAAATAATTTAAAATTTTTAATTAATGATTTTAGTATTTCTTATTTTCCTTCTGTTCAAACATTTTACGAAAATTACGATATCAATGAAATAATAAGTCTTGATACTAATTTTTTAGGAATTGGTAGTCCAGTATTTAAAAAAAATGTTATCAAAAAAGACGATAAAAAAGATATCTCTCAATATTTAAAATTAAATAGTCGTGGATTTTTAGAAAATACTTCTGTTATTAGCGAAAGATATAAAGAGTTACCTGGTGCAAAAAAAGAATTAAATAGTTTAAAAATTTTATTTAAAAATAATAAAGTTTTACTTGACAATGAAGCAACCGAAAAAAATTTTAAAAAAGAAAATTTAAATCAGTTCGGAATTATAGCATTTGCTACGCATGCTGAGGTATCGGGTATATTCGATGATTTTAATGAGCCCTTTCTGGTTTTAACACCACCATCCAAATCTAATGATGAGGACGACGGTCTTTTAACTACTTCGGAAATCTCATCATTAAATTTAAATGCCAGATTAGTAATTTTATCGGCATGCGATACAGCGGCAAAAGGAAATAAATATGGAGATGGCTTTTCTGGATTAATAAACTCATTTCTCATCGCAGGAGCGGATTCTGTTTTAGCGACTCATTGGCCCGTAGAAGACGATGCCTCAAGAATTTTGATTACTCAAACTTTTGATAAAATTATTAAAAAAAAATTAAGTACAAGTGAAGCTTTAAAACAAACTAAAATAGAATTTATAGAAGGAATTTATGGTGATAAATATAAAAATCCTCTTTTTTGGGCTCCTTATGTTATTATTGGAAAATAATATTAAATTTATTTTTTATAGTAACTTATTTTGCCTAATGATTAAAAAAATACTTAAGTTAACATTAATTCTTTTTTATTTTTATTTTTATTCTTCAGTTATAAATGCCCAAACCCCTCTAGCCCAAGATCCCAAAAGAAATGATTGGGGGTATTCAGCCGGTTTTGTAGTTAAGTGGGATAGCGAAAAAATATCAGATTATTATATAAACACTTCAGTTGCAAAAAAATATCAAACTAAAAATCCTGTCATTGTTTGCCTAGACAAAAGAGGAGATGCCTACAAATTAGGCATTAAACTTTACGATGAAATTTTAGAGGTAAATGGCTCGGAGTTTAAAGGTCATTTTAAAACAATGGAGAAGTTCGAGGTTAAAATTAAAAGGGACAATAAAATATTAAACTTTAAAAATTTATCTCCAATGGAGTTTTTTTCAGAAGATAATATTTGCGTTGATGAGTTTGCGGACCGAGTTTGTCTTAACGAAATCTTTAAAAATACTCACAGCAAAGACTTATGGATAAAAGTTTTGGAGTGCTGTGAGGCTAATAATGTCTCATTAATTCCATTTATTAATGACAATATACCTATGAAAATTAATTCCTTATCAAATATTCTTGAAGATAAAAGAATTAATTTAGATGATAAAATAAAATACTCAAAAAAAGCTATTGAAGAAGTCTCAAAAATTGAGGCTATGAGAGAGAAAAAATCTTTTTTAAAATTTCCAGCCGAATACCATCGACTTGTAGCTGGAATAAATAATCTTAATTTAAATAAACAGGGTTTTAAGGACGATAAATATATATTTTTAGAAAATGAAAAAAACTTAAATCGCATTAAAGAGTATTTAAATGAAAAAATATATGATGACAAAATTTTAATAGATGAAAAAAATATTAAAATTATAATCACATATATTGATACTCTTCTAGAAAGACAAGAATTAGATTTTTTAGAGAAAAAATTTAAAATAATGCAAAAGAATGTCGGTTGGGATGATGAATTTGCTATAAATTATTATTCAGATTTTTATATAAGATATCTAAATATTTATTTTCAACAAAAAGAAAAAAAAAAATTTAAAAATTTACTAAATAATTCTATAGAGCAATTAAAAAAAAAACCAAAAAATGCAAACCAAATAGTTCAGTTATATAACCTTTATTCTTATGGTTTTAGCAACATATTATTCTATGAAGACAGTGTAGAAAAAATAAATAAAGAGACTGAAAAGAATTTTAAAATTTTAGAACAAATAGCTTCTGATTTTGAGGGTTTTGATAATAAATTAAAAGCAGAAATAATTAAAAAAAATTCTATTTATATAGCTAATACTTATCATATGCTTGGACATTGGGATTCCTTGTTAAATTTTTCTGGAAAAAGACCTCATTACTCACTTTTAGCACTTGAAGCAAACACTAAATACAAGCTACCAGAACAAAATGTAATAGTCTTTTCAGTGCCTATTGTTTTGTCCGCAATTAGCGATGGTAATTTTAGTTTAATTACTAAAACATTATTAAATATTAAAAACGTATCTAATGATAAAAAAAATAATAAAGATTTAGCGATAGCTTATAAAAATAGTGTCCCCTTACTAGTAACGCCATTGGTAAATATTGGCCTTTTTAAAGAAGCAGAGGAATTAATAGACATCATGGAGAAAAATTTTTCGTTTGATATTAATAATTTACAATCAGTGCAAAAGATACATCTTTTTTTTTATTATACTGCCAAAAGTAGAGTAGAAATAAATAGACTTAAATTTGATGAGGCAATTATTAGTTTGGAAAAAATATTAAAGTTGATGGACACGAAATTTTTTTCTTATGGAAAACATAGTCAATTTGATCTTACAACAGTATTAGTTTCAGAAATAGCTGTTCCACAACTACTTAATCTTTATGTACAAAAAGATAAAAATGAAAAATTTGAAGAATTAATAAAAATAATTTTTGGGAATAATTTCAGTAACTTAAGTGAAAAAAATTTAGATGGACTGGTATTTTTGTCTAATGAAAATTGGTATAATCCACTGCTTTCCTACGCAATTAAAAAAAATGATAAAGAGAAAATTTCTTTAATATCAAATTATTTAGAAAAAAATTCTCGCAAAATTATAAACAAATCTGATTATCATGCTTCCGAAGCTAATCATACTTCATGGGATAGTGGGGATATTTTATTAGAATTATCATATTTATTGTCTCTTACTGACGCAAAAGATTTTTATTTAAAATTTTTAGAAAAATCTAATGAACTTTTAAAAAAAAAGTATGATAACGAAATATTTAATTCAGTCTGGAAACCTTCAATACTTAAATTAGATCAAAAAGTAAAAGTTTTAGAAATATCTTCAAAAAAGTCACAAAGCCAGGAGTTAATTGATAAATCTTATCAACTTTCTCAAACAATAAAAAATATTACAACAACAAGAGATTTAAATAGGGCACTACTAAGTAGACAGGGGGCAGGAAGTGATATTTATAATAGTTATTTTAAGCTCCAGAGAGAAATAAATTTATCTTTAAATAGCACTGAAGAATTAACAAAAAATCTTTTAGCAGAAAAAAATCAAGAGTTAGCAAAAATCGAGGACAAACTTAAAAAAGATTATCCCGAATACCTCTCATTGCAAGAAGTTGATTATCCCTCCATTTCAGATATCCAAAAAAAATTAAACAAGGATGAAATAGTATTAGATTATTTTATTTCAGATAATTCTTTTGCCTTAGTGGCAATTAAAAAAGATGATTATAGGATATTTACAAAAAAATTTAAATCTTCGGAAATTAATTCTCTTAGTCTAAAAGTAAAGAGAAGCCTTAATGGAATTCAAGGAGTGAAACCATATGAAGTACTCTCTGCTTTTGAACTAAATAAATTATTTTTTTTAGACTTTAAAGAATATTTTGGAGATATTAAAAAGTTTATTATTATTCCAGACGGTTTTTTAAATGAAATACCACTACATGCTTTGCCCAAAGAGAATGGGCCAAATTGTATTGATTGTTCTAAAGTGAAATGGAATGTTGATGAGAATACTTTCGTCTATCTTCCAAGCACTGATTTTTATGCAAAAGCAGAAAAAAAAAATATTCTTACACAGTTATTTAAATTTGATACAAAAGATTTAGTACCAAAAGAAATTACGAAAGTTTTCTCTTCAATTTTTGGAAGTAATGAAAAAATTTTACAAGATGAAAAATCTACTATTAAAGTTTCAAAAGCTTATTTTGGAATGGGTGACCCTGATTTATATCTTGAGAAAAATAACCTCCCTAAAAAAACTGATTTAGTAGAGTATAAAAATTTTTTTAGATCGATTGGTAACAAAGAGAATTTTGATACTAAAAAAATAAAAGAAATTTATGGGCCAGTTGCAGGATCTGCAGAAGAGGTAACCACTGCTGCAAAATTCTTTAATTCTACAGATAATTTAGTTTTACTTAAAAAAGATGCAACGGAGACTAAAATTAAAAGTACAGATTTTTCAAAATTTAAAGTTGTTCATTTTGCAACTCACGGTGAGGTATCAGGATTTATACAGGGTATAAATCAACCATTTTTAGTTATGTCACCACCCAATTTTGAGAGTGAAATAGATGATGGTTTATTAATGATGAATGAAATTATGCAACTTAATATAAATGCAGATATTGTAATTTTATCGGCTTGCAATACTGGATCAGTGGAGGATCAATATTCTGGCAGTTTTAGTGGCCTTGCAAAAGCTTTTTTTATTTCTGGAGCAAAATCATTATTGGTTTCTAATTGGTACGTAGAAACTAAGTCCACTCAAAAGCTAGTGACTAAATTTGTAAAAAATTTTTCTAGTAATAATTTATCTTTTGCTGAAAATCTTCATATTTCGATGAAAGAATTTATTAAAGAAGATCCTAAAAATTCTCATCCTATTTATTGGGCTCCATTTGTATTTGTTGGTCAGGATAGAGTAGTAAATTCAACATTTTAAATGATTGATAAATTTTTAATTGGTTATAGGATTAAGTATATTTAATATGAAAAAGTATTTAGCCATTATTGTTTCAATAATATTTTTTATTCCATATTCCCTTTCCAAAGAAGAGAAGCCTCAATTTAGAGGTGGCAAGGCAGGACTCGAGAATAAAAGAGACCTTAGAAAACCGGAGACCGCAGTTAAGATAGATGAGGATTTTTTAAAGTATAATCCACTAGCAAGTATTAAAGAAATGGATCGTTCAGAGCAATTTATGGCAACTCTAACAAAAAACATAAAATTAAATGAAAATTTAGAATTTAGAGGATCTGGAAAAAATATTTATTCTGAATATGCAGATAGCATTTTTTTAATTGTTTCTAGAGATAAAAATGATAGTAAAAAAGGGGGAACAGGTACTGGATCATTAATAAGTAGAGACGGATATATTGTTACAAACTATCATGTAATTGAAAATAATATAAATGGTGATATTGAAATTTATACAAAACCTAAAAGTCCAGATAGAAAAGTTGGCGATAAATATATTGCAAAAGTTGAACTTGTAAATCCAAGCAGTGATCTTGCAATACTTAAGTTAAATAACTTACCTAAATCTATTTCACCAATTCCGGTTGGTAGTTATCAAGATATTAAAATTGGAGATGAGGTACATGCAATCGGCCATCCAAATAATTTATATTGGTCTTATACAAAAGGAGTGGTTAGTCAAATAAGACCAAATTATGCATGGAAATTTTCATCCAATCAACAAAGAACAGCAACTCTTATTCAAACTCAAACACCCATAAGTCCGGGCAATTCTGGAGGACCTTTATTTAGCCCTCAAGGAAAAATTATCGGCGTTAATACAATGAAGGCAGATGGTGAAAATTTAAATTTTGCAGTTGCTATTGATGAGGCCAATAAAATTTTAAGAAATAAAGATAATTATATTAATAAAAATAAATCTAATGAAATAGTTACAAAATCAAAAATTGTTTCAAAAAAGTTTCCAGATGCAGTAGGCGAGGCTGACTTTAATAAGAATGGAGTAATAGATACTTGGTATTTTGATATAAATAAAAATGGAACTGTCGATAAGGCATTTATTGACGACGATGAAAATGGTGTAATTGAGGCTGCTTTATTTGATAATGATGAGGATGGGAATTGGGATAGTATGGTCATCGATACTAATGGGGATGGCAAGGGTGATAAAGTAGTTGTATTCAATAAATCTGGCAAAGCAACGCACGTAGGTTACGATTATAACCAAGATGGTAAAGTTGATAAGTGGGAAAAAGTTTAATTATTTAATTTAAGTTTATACTTACAAACTTCCATTCTTTATTTTGGCTGCAGATACTTATTGAGGCATTTACTGGTTCATTTGTTTCTGTAATCTTAATTTTTTTTTGTAAATTTAAATTTTTGCAGTTTTGGTCTTTGTTATTTTTAAAATTATTACCAACCACTAGTTCAATAGCATTATTATTTGAAAATTTGATTTTAAGTTTTTGATTATTTTGAGTATTTTTTATTTTTGCATTGATTTCTTTATTAAATTTTTCAATATTAAAAATTTGATAAAATTCTGCAGAGGAATCTAGACCTGTTTCAATATTTTTTTTAGCTCCCCTAAATATTGGTTGATTATCTAAAGTATTCTTTACCTCTTGCATATTTCTATAATCAGTTTTATCAGCAATTAAATAATGGCTTGTTGTGTAACCGCCTACAAAAAAAAGAGCAAACCCAGCAGCTACCGCTGAATACTTTATTTTAAAAATATCAAAAAAATTAAAGTTAAATTGTTTTTTTTTAACAAACTGTACTTTATTTTTATTAAATTCGAAAATTTTATTACTTAAGTATGTAGGAAGAGGTTTAGATTTTATTTCTTTACCCAAGTTATTTAAAATTTCCCCGGTATAAATATAGTCCTCTAAAATCTTTTTATATTCTGGGTTATTTTCAATTTCTTTTTTTACTGCTTCTCTTTCAGATGGATTTAAAGTTCCATCAGCAAATTGCATTATTTTAATTTCATCAAGCATGTAACATTCTTTCTCTTAATTCTTTTCTACAATTTGACAATCTACTTAAAACTGTACCAATACTATTAACCCCTGTTTTAACTTGCATTTCCTTCATATCCATTTCATCAGCAGCAAGCATAAGAATTTCTCTACATTTGTCCCCCATGCTTTGAATAATTTTAAGAACCTTTGAATACTCGGTGCTAATTTGAATTTTCTCGACAATATCAATTTGAGACGAGTCTCTTATTTCAATATCTAAACCATCTTCATTGACTAAATTATTATCAAAATTCTTATTTTTTCTTATTTCGTCGATGTATAAACCTTTCATTTTAAGAACTGCAATTGCTTTTAAATTTGGATGTTCTTCGTATTTGTCCCAATTTTTTTTTAAGTATTCGAAGGCTCCATTTACAAGTTCGTAAGGGTCATTACCTCTGCAGATTCCAGAAGCAATTACCACAAGGCTTTTTATAAAATCTTCATCAAGTTTGTTTTTCACAAAAAATATAATAACATAAAAATCTAATTTATTGTCATTGTAGTTATTGTATATTTGAAGCATTTTATGATCTGTTTTTCTCAGCTTTTTTTAATTGTTTATTAAAATAATAATTATTAGCACTTTTTTGTCTGTCCAAATTGTTCTGGCATCTAAAATTAAATCCAGAGGAGTAATCTTTATTATAGGTATCTAAATAATTTACTTTAAAATTATTACATCTTTGAATGTTAGAATAATCATTGACATAATCTATTCGATTAAAATTTTTATAAACTTTAGATTTATTATTATCTAAATTATTAACAGTTTCACACTGTGTTAAAAATATTAAAATTATTATATAAAAAAAATTTTTTTTCATTTAATTTTGTAGGCCCCAGTAAACTGGGGCCTGACAATTAATTATCTTACTCTGTAAAAATTAGATCCTCCAAATACATTTGGAGTAGTGTAACCATATGATCCATTTGAACCATAATAATTATAGCCACCAAATACATTAGGGGTGCTGTAGGTATATGCGCTAGCATTAACTGTTAATGCTGCAAATACACTTAGAGTTAAAAGTAGTTTTTTCATTTTTTTTCCTTTGTTTGTTGTTTTGTTTAATTAACGTTTGAGAATAAATTTTATTCAATTTTTTTTTAAAAAAAATTAAAATAAAATTAAACCTGTGAATGGAGGGTTATAAATATTAAGACGACATCTCTCCTCGTTAGTAAAGTTTTTATAATTATAAATGATGTTGCAGGTTACTTTAGTAGTTGAGCTGTAGTTAGGAGCAATTGCCTTTGCTGTTGGTGTTAAAAGGGTATCGTTAAAAATTAAAAATATTATAAAACTTATAATTGCAAAGATTTTTCTCATCTTGCATAATTTTTATTATTATTTTTCTTTTTTTCCTCATTCTTCTTATGTTGGCTATAAGCTGGAGCACCTTTGCTTAATAAAACCATACCTATCGTAGATGCATTTTTTAACAGCGAAGCTTGTGCTTGTGATGTCATTAAAAAGTTATTAATAACGAATACTGTTAGTATTATTAATGTTGAAACTATTTTTTTCATTTTCATCTCCTTTGTTTTATTTAATTAACGTTTGAAAAAAATTTTTATTCAAAAAAATACCCCTTTATTAAGAGGTATTTTTTTGAGGGAAAAGTGTTGATTTTGCTTAGTTTTTGTCTGTATTGATCAGAAAGCTGCCCAGTAATCCTGCAGCAATTGGTGAAAATCTAGAAATTGGTCCTAAAAAGCCAGTTAAATTTATGCCCATGAAAGATAATGCAAAGTCCATTACCCCAAAACCAATTAGTAACCATCCACATATTGTTGCAATACCAATTGATTTTTCATTATTGGTTAACACTTCATTTTTTTTCATTTTTATATTTATTTTGTTTATAATTATTTAACGTGTGAACTTAGTTTTTATTCAAAAATCTTTAAGTTATTAGATATTCACAGACACTGTTCAAAATCTCATTAGCATTCTACTAATGAGATTTTAAATACTAGTTATTAATTGAGTGTATTTTTATTATTAACTTCCTCAACAATTTTAGGTTTTATATTGTATTCCTTATCGAGCATTTCGAGATAGTTTTGTTGAGCTTCTTTAACCCCATGATTTATGGCTCTTTGAAAAGTCCCTAGTGGGATTTGATCATAAATTAGTTCTTGGGTTAGGTGAAATGCGAAGTTATAAAGCTTAATACCTTTCTCAAGCTTTGAATTTTCAAATAAAACAAGAACTTGCTCTCTAATGATTTTTTTACATTCATCATTAAAATTCTCGTAATTTTTCTCTTCTTCTAGTCTTTTCTTTTCTTCTGCATTTTGTTTATTATCAACTAATTTTATTAGTTTATCTTCATGTTTTGCTTGTTTTTTCATATTTTTATTTAATTTGTTTATATATATTTAACGTTCTAGAATTATTTTTATTCAACCCTTGTAAATAAAATTTAACTTTCTAAATAATTGGAAAGGAGATTAAAATTATGAGTAAAGAAGAAAAAAAAGAATATTTAGGGTGGGACGGAGTAAAAAAATTAGCAAAGGAGCTAGGTTATAGCTGGTTTGACGTTTGTGATATTATTTGGAAAACTAAATATCATAAACAGCCTAAATTTAAGGAATTGTTATTATTTTCAGTAATAAAGAAGAATTTAATAAATATTGAGACAAATCAACAGGTATGCGATGTAAATGGAAATCCTGTATTGCGTAAACAGGGCGAACAAGACATTCATTATGCAATAAGAACTGATTTGGATCTATTCAAAGAAAACTACAAAATAAGATCATTATGGAAAGATAATCCTGATATTTATAAATCTATTAGACAAAAATATAAAAATTTATATTCACGCTTTGCAAAAGAAATTAATAAGCATGCGGCTATGATGGGATGATTGCCTAGATCGATCAAGGCAAATGCACTGGCTTTTTTTTTAGAGTAAAATCGTATTACAATAAATTTAACAACAGGTAATACGTATGAATAAACCAAAGATAACATTAGTAAATACAACCTCTATCAAAAGAATCGAGGCTAATAGAAGAAATGCAAAACACTCAACAGGACCTAAAACTTCTGCTGGGAAATTTAGATCATCACGTAATTCATTAAA
>Ga0247839_1005080_pt1 | contig 16236 bp, 14 predicted proteins | sample LaCruzMarch2015__6_FD_192405 | JGI IMG/M metagenome (GOLD analysis project Ga0247839, IMG submission 192405) | Freshwater microbial communities from meromictic Lake La Cruz, Castile-La Mancha, Spain - LaCruzMarch2015_16m | ecosystem: Environmental > Aquatic > Freshwater > Lake | place: Spain... | reverse complement strand
CAGCGTCGCGCAGGACATTCAGCTTGTAGGTTTCGGAAAAAAAGCCTCTCGCGTCACCTATCCGCTTGGGCTGGATAAGCTTCACTTCAGGTATGGCCAACGACGTAATCTGCACGATCGTCCTCGTATTGTATCTGAGGAAAACTCCGTCCTTAGGGGCGGTGGTTTGGTCAGATTAATCTGCTCACGTTCACAGAGGATTTGCAAGATGTTGCATTGCAACACTTGCAAGGATGAGGTTGGTCGTCATTTATGTTGCGGGCGGACTATTGGATAGCGCTGCACTGGGCTGCCAGTGGCGGTTGGCACGCGGCGCGTAAGCGCTAGCCCCGCCAATCAGGAACCTTTGAGAACGCGCCTCCAAACGCGCTGTTTTTGTTGCCGGCAGGCCCGATATAGCACAACGAGCCCGGCATTTTTCGACATCATCGGCCATAGCGAGTAGGGCAGCCGTCACTTCAAACGGTCGGCCTTCGAAATCCATGTCAAGGCCAGAGCAGATCACAGTGTGCCCGTGCCGCAGCCATTCGCGCACGAGTTCGGGGAAGTTTCCCTCAAAATATGGCGACATCAAAAACTGAACCTCATCGATGAGGATCGTTGAAGCGTCTCTGGTTGCGTCTCGGGCGTGCGCAACTGAAGCGATCGGGATCGCTGGAATTCTGATGTTGTCGTGGGATACGATTTCAAACGCTGCGTCTCGATCGTCGAACGCTGATTTCAGAACTGCTGCACGCGCGCCAAGTGATGTTGCGGCTTGGATCAAACGTGTCGTCTTTCCAGAAAACATGGGGCCGCAGATCGTCTGTAGGCTTCCATAGCCCTGCTCTAGGGTGTCGGTCACGATGTTTACTGTCCTCATTCCTAGGCGCTCGCAACCCGTCGCCGACCAATTCGGGATCCGGTTTAGGTGACCGGAGTTATCCCCGTCGATTGGCGACACCTACATACTGGCGCAGCATTCGAATTTGGAGAACCCGCTTGACCGACTCTACACCGAATCTTTCTCTACCATACCTGATGCCGGCGCAGGCGCAAAAACATGTGACGGTGAACGAGAGCATTCGCATGCTCGATGCAGTCATCCAGATCAATATTCTCGACCGCGATCTGACGAGCCCGCCCGTTAATCCAGCCGACGGTGACCGCTATATCGTTGCTGCGTCTCCGACGGGGAGTTGGGCGACCAAAGCCAATCAAATTGCTGCATACCAAGATTGTGCGTGGATGTTTTATGCCCCACGCGAGGGATTTACCGTTTGGGTCGCCGACGAGGATGGCTTGGTAACGTTCAACGGAACGGCCTGGGTCGTGGCGGGTGGAGGCTCGATCAACCCCACGCCGCTGGTCGGCGTGAATGCAGCGGCGGATTCGACCAATCGGCTGTCAGTGGCATCGGCGGCGACACTGTTGAACCACGAGGGCGCTGGGCACCAAGCCAAAATCAACAAGGCCAATGCGGCTGATACGGCGAGCCTGTTGTTTCAAACAGGCTTTTCTGGACGGGCGGAAATCGGTACAACCGGAAACGACGACCTGCAAGTCAAAGTGTCTGCCGACGGTGCAATTTGGCGCGAGGCGCTGATCGCGGACCGGTTGACGGGAGCGGTGCGTTTGCCGGGCGGACTTATTGACGCAACGACGCTGCAACGGCCTGTCCAGTTATTACCGACCACGGTGCGCGACATCTGGCGGTCGGACATGGATGCGCCGGGAACGCCGCGCACCTACACGATCAGCGCCGTATCAGGCACGACGGTGACGATTGCGACCAGCGAGGTCGAGCACTTTTTCAACGTCTACATGCAAAACGTGTCAATGGTGCGCATCTGGAACACGTCAAAAAGCCCGGCACAGGCGGCGTGGGTCGATTGGAACCTCGCAGCCAACCAGTTCCGTGTCAGCCATTCTGCGCATATTACCGGGTGGCTGCCGGGCGAGACGCTGCGGATTGGCGATCCAAATCCAACTAGCAACAACACGCTTCAGATGGTGGCCATCGACATCAGTAAGCATCTCTACAACGCGCATGGCATCGTGTTCCGCCAACGCGGTTTGAAGATTTCGGTATCACCGCTGGGCATCGGCGGTCGAATCAGCATGGATTGCTCCGGCAACGGCGTTGCTGGCACGGCGTTTGGCGTCTCGTCCAATTCGGACGGTTCGCGTCAGAGCGCCTTTATCGACGTGTTCACCACCGATCTTTCGCCCATTTCCAATTCGAACTTGTTGTTTATACACGAATCCCTCGCCGGTGGCACGGCAATGGCGGCGACGCGGCTGCTTCGGCTGGTGGGTGTGTGGGTGTAAGCACGAAACTATTGCATCGAAAAACGAAGCACACTTGTATCCCGATAGGATGCAATGACGGAAATACTCGTTGCACCATGCCGCCGCAGTGTGCGGGACAGAGGTTCGTGATATGCCGTTATGGCGCTTCGATAGGCGGATCTCGGGAAGGACAGATACCCACTAACGAGCCCAATGCCGCGAGTGGAGCAAACTAGCGCCTCTACAAAGCGTTCGTATTCGACTCGTCTATGCTGATGAATTAGGACGTCAAAACACATCACAAGGTCGAATTGCTCCGGTTCTCTCCCCTGTGAACTGCAGAAATCCCTGCACTCAAAGTGAAGATGGGGGAAAAGGCTCCGGTTCTTGGCAGTTACCACCTCCGATATATCAAGACCTTTGTAGCCGCTATGATTAATAATCGGCCCAATCACTTCCATGTCTCCGCAGCCAACATCAAGAATGTTTGTCGGTCGCATGCATTCGATAACCGACGATATTACTTGGCGCTTAAACGAGGCATTCTCTCCTCTCGATCCTACCCCAGATCCAAGCTCGGGATCTCTATCGTACCGCCTCTGCCAAAAGCTCCGATTGTCAAATTCAGCATCATTTGCAGAGTTCGACGATTCTGGTTGAAGCGGTTCCAAGAGGAAGTTATTTATTTCGGCGATGGCGATATCGGCTTTGGCATAGCCACTAGCCTTGTATTGGTTGTCGCAATTGTATCTGTGGTGATGATGCAACAAGACGGGTGAAACCTCCGCGGGCCGCTCGATGAGGTGGATGGGCGAATGCGTTGGGAAGTTCAATGCCAATGGCAGGGCGCGAAATAGAATTCTTGATTGTACTATCGCAACGGCCAGTGCCACTTGATCGGCAAAGAATCGATGTTCATTGATGTCGGGATTTGCCTCAAAAATTGGCGGAAGGCCGTGGAGGCAATCTTTCCAAGACTGATGCAGTGTGGGCACCGTTACGCCCGGGATCGCTAGAACGCCGCTATTAAAATACGGGATAGTTTCACGAGCATGGAAACTAGTCAAATACCTTGCGCTTGGCAACACAACCCCAAAGCCTCCAAATATGCGGTGCCACTGTTCGATGGTAAAGGGATCCTGATCGACCGGCTTGGCGCAAAAGGCATTGTTCGACAGGTAATCAACCGGATCCCCATGGAAGAGGATGTCCGTATCCAGCGCGAGTAGGGAAGTTTCAGGCAGATGATGTTGTAAAATTCTCAATTTGTTTGCGTACGGGTTACCGGGGTCAGTAGGTTCGGTCACGTGGATGTTGACCTGAAGGTCCAGCAGTGGCTCGATGCGGTCTGCGTCAACTGTCCCAACAACATAGAAGACTGCGTCGGTGCAGGCGAGGCGCCCACCGAACCGGCGCATTGTGCGGAACAGGTGGACAGCTTCATCAAGATGGGGCCCCCGCGTGTCGGCTGCGCAGGCAACTGTCCAAGGAGTGGCGTCAGGCATCCTCAATCTCCGCCCACCAGTTCTATAAGCACATCATCAACAGCTATTCGTCCCCCTACTGCATTGAATAGCCCTACTATCGGTCGGGGGAAATCGCACGGAAGAACTTTGAACATAATACCGTCTAGGATACGATGCAGTAGCTCATAGGAAATGTTGTAATGCTCCGAGACACCGGCGTTAATGAAATAGGTACCAGGAAGCAGTTGGCATGAGAAAGGGAACCGAACTTCGATTGTTTGACCTGCTTTTGCGCTCGCCCCTCGACCGAGCCAATGCGAACCTTGACCCATGACGTCTATACCCGTAGCAGTGCGGATCATCATACCAAATCCAACGAATTCCACATTGCGGTCAAATCGAACCTTGTAGGTCATTTCGTATTCTTCGGTGTGAACCAACAGATTGACTGGATTTCGATGTCGATCGAAGATGGCCATCTCGAAAATACATGCACCGTTTTTCTCATATTCCACAACGCTTTCTGATTTTAGATCGGGATTGAACGACGCGGGCAGTAGCGTGAGGTGCCGCGCGGAAACAGCTTCCTGTTTTGCTTCCACCTGCAGAGTCCCTGCGGTCAAGCTCTCCGTTTCATTGAACTCAAAAACGATCGCCTTGAGTTCTGCACGAATTGTAGCCTGATCCGGTGCGTTCGCATTGACAAGCCGCTGATATTGGCTGACCACCGGCTTCGGCGGGCCGTCTAACAGCTTTTCGCCGCCGTCCATGAGGATGGCGCGGTCGCAGAGTTGGACGATGGTTTGGGCACCGTGGCTGACAAACAGGATCGTCGCGCCGCGATCCTTGATCTGTTCGATGCGCGCAAAGCATTTGCGTTGGAAGGCTTCATCGCCGACCGAGAGCGCTTCATCGACAACCAAGATATCGGGATCGACGTTGATGGCGACCGCGAACGCGAGCCGCACGAACATGCCGCTTGAGTAGGTTTTAACCGGGTGCTCAAGGAAGTCGCCGATGTCGGCGAATTTGGTGATCGCCTCGAACCGGCTATCGGTTTCTTCCCGGCTCAGGCCGAGGATGGCCGCGTTCATGTAGACGTTTTCGCGGCCGGAGAACTCCGGATTAAAGCCCGCGCCTAACTCCAGCAGGGCTGCTATCCGGCCCCGCACTTCGACGGTGCCGGATGTCGGCGTGAGCGTGCCGCAAATCACCTGCAGCAGTGTGGATTTGCCCGAGCCGTTTCGCCCGATGATGCCAACGGTTTCGCCGCGTCCCACTTCAAAGGACACTCCGTGGAGGGCGTCGAAATCCTTGTAGAACTTGGTCGGGGGACGACCGATGAGCCGTTCCAGTCGCGGCACGACAGACTGCTTCAAGCGGTCTTCCGGACGCGCGTACATCATGTAGCGCTTGGTCACGTCCGTCACACGAATAGCGAAAGCTTCAGAGGACATCGGCAAATCCCTTCCGTGTCTTCTGGAACCATTGGTAGCCAAGGACGGCGATGCTGATGGACACCAGTGTGTAGATCACCAACGGTTCGAAATCTGGCCGGTGTCCCCAGAACAAGACGTTACGCGCCTGTTCGATTGGGAGCGCAATCGGACTTAGAAATGCCCATGCTTTGATGAAGGGCGGCAGCGCGGATGTTGGAAAGAAAATGGGGGACAAGAACATCAGCCCGTTCATCAAGGATGGCAGCAATTGCGCGACATCTCGGACGAAAACGCCGAAGGAGGCCAAAAACCAACCAATTCCGAGCGTCAGCAGCAACAGTGGCGCGATGATCAGAGGCAGCCACAGCGCTGTCAAAGGAATTGATCCCATTTGGAACAGCATAAAGCCAAATAGAACGAAGACGCTGAGGCCCGCGTGAAACAGTGCCGAGCCGAGTGCGACCGGCACTAACGTTTCCAGCGGAAAAACGATCTTTTTCACGTAACTGACGTTACTGAGGATCAAAGACGGAGCGCGGGTAACAACTTCTGAGAACAGATTAAAAACGATCAATCCGATAAATAAAATGATCGCGAATTCACCCGTGCCTGTCGAGGCCGCCTGGGCTCCGTCGGCTGCCGCAGGTGGCGTCCACCGCGCCTTGAAAACGGCACTGAAGATGAACGTGAAAATCGCCAGCATCAGCAGTGGGGTGAGCAGCGACCAGACGACACCCAACGCTGCCCCTCGATAGCGCCCCAAGACCTCGCGGCGGACGAGCTGAGCGATCAGCGACCTGTGTTTGACCAAATCTAGCAAGACTGTGAGCACCCGAATGAACAGACAAAGAGAGGCGTGCGCGATTCTCAGTCACGCCTCACGACCGCTCAAAAGTGGCATCTGAGCGATGGCATAATGTTACCCATTCTCCATATACTACACAGACCATTCATTATGATGGCGACACGACGCCACAGAACTCCGCCCACACTCAAATCGGAGAGGCCGCGATGGCGGTCACATCAGGCCGACTTGCCTGACGAGCCGCGGCTTCGAGCTTGTGCCAACCACCGATTACACGAACCTGAAGTCGTTTGTTGTCAATTGATCTGCTCGACCGGTGACGGTGATGACGTCGCTACCGGGCCCCGTTTGGCCGGCGATGTAGATGACAGCGTCGGCACCCGATTTTTGGATCAAAAGGTTCGCTATGGTGATGTTGAAGCTGCGCATATCAATCTTGTCGATGCCCAGTTCGAAGTCGGTGATGGTATCTTGTCCCCAACCGGCGGCGAACGAGAAGGTGTCTATGCCGACATTGCCAGACAGAGTGTCATTGCCAGCACCACCGAGCAGCGTATCGTTTCCGAAGCCACCGTAGAGGATATCGTTACCAATTCCCCCGTCGAGCAAGTCGTTGCCTTGGTTGCCATAGATCGTGTCGTTGCCGTCGTTGCCGTAGAGCTTGTCGTCCCCGTCGTCTGTTGCAGTCCCCACGACGGGTGCCCCCCCTCCGGTCGACGTGTTGCCGTAAATCATATCGTCGCCGAAGCCGCCGTTGATGGTGTCGACGCCAAGGCCGCCTTCGCAGGTGTCGTTGCCTTGGTTGCCATAGATCGTGTCGTTGCCGTCGTTGCCGTACAGGAAGTCGGCCCCGTCGTCCGTGGCAGTGCCCACGACGGGTGCCCCCCCTCCGGTCGACGTGTTGCCGTAAATCGTGTTGTTGCCGAAGCCGCCGTTGATGGTGTCGACGCCGAGGCCGCCTTCGCAGGTGTCGTTGCCTTGGTTGCCATAGATCGTGTCGTCGCCGTCGTTGCCGTACAGCATGTCGGCCCCGTCGTCTGTTGCAGTGCCCACGACGGGTGCCCCCCCTCCGGTCGACGTGTTGCCGTAAATCGTATCGTTGCCGAAGCCGCCGTTGATGGTGTCGACGCCGAGGCCGCCTTCGCAGGTGTCGTTGCCTTGGTTGCCAAAGATCGTGTCGTTGCCGCCGTTGCCGTACAGCATGTCGGCCCCGTCGTCCGTTGCAGTGCCCACGACGGGTGCCCCACCTCCGGTCGACGTGTTGCCATAAATCGTATCGTCTCCGGAGCCGCCGTTGACGGTGTCGGCCCCAAGGCCGCCGGTCAGCAAGTCGTGGCCCCAGTAACCATCAATCGTATTGTTGGCGTTGTTGCCCGTGAGAGTGTCAGCACCTATTGATTGATTGGAGCTGAAAGCCCCTGCGTCGCTGCCCGCAATAGATTCAATACCGCTGTAGGTGATTGTCGTTTGGCCATTGATGACCACGTTATTAGCGAAACCGTTCGCGCCCAAGGTGAACACGACGCCAGCAGCTAAATCATAGAACGACAATTGGTCATCGTTGCCTTCGCCGCCATAAACGGTGTTGTTGCCAGTGCCGGCTTGCAGGTAGTCATTGCCACCATTGCCATGCAAAATGTCGTTGCCTTCAAAGCTGCGCAAATCGTCCCTGATGGCCCCGCCACTCAGAGTATTATCACTCGCATTGCCAGCCAAGGTGCTGCCAAAGTTACTGCCTGTGATGCTCTGAATATTGTAATACGTGTCGGTTCCGAGCCCCCCCGACGTGACATCAGCAACGCCGTTCCCCGATTCGGTCAAGGTGACATTAATCGCGCCAGTGGCGTCGGCGAAGCTGATGGTGTCGCTGCCCTGTGCTACCCCACCTGAATTGCCGCCATAGATAAGGTCGTTGCCGGTCCCGCCCTGAAGGAAATCGTTCCCGCCGCCGCCAATCAGGGTATCAAGCCCGCCGTTGCCGAACAGGCGGTCATTCGCCGTTCCGCCAAGAACGAAACTTGCGTCATCGGTTGCAAATACGGTCCATTCGGCGTTGTTCGTATAGACGTTTTCGAAGTTCGCGACGGACCCGATAAAGGTTCCAAAAAAACTGGTGTCGGTTATGACACCGGTCGTCATATTGAACACGACGGTGTTTCCTGGAACCCCTAGGAACCCGTTGGCGAAGTTAACGGTGTCGCCCGTGCCCGCGCCACCATCGGCGGACGCGAAACCCTGGCTAACATCGACATAGTCGTTACCAGCACCGCTCAAAAACACGTCGTCACCGCCACGACCATAAAGTGAATCGTTGCCACCGAAGCTTTCAATACGGTTTGCGCTCGCGTTGCCGTTTGCGGTCGCATCGCCAAACAAGAACGTGAACGACACGTTTTCGACGTTGGCGTAATTAGCGTTGCGTAGGTCGATTGATCCCAAGCTGGTGAGGATGCTGTCGTTGCCTTCGCTGGCATTTTCAAACAGCAAGTCCCCTACATCGTCGACGACAAATGTATCATCGCCTTGTCCACCGTACATCCCATCGAAGCTGGTTCCGCCGTCCAGGTAATCGTTGCCACCGTTGCCGAACAAAGTATCGTTGCCAAACTGGCCAAACAGTAAATCGCCACTGGCTCCGCCCCTGATGACATTGCTCAACGCGTTGCCCGTGCCCTGGAACGTTCCGGCACCAATAAAGGTCAATTCCTCGACATTCGCCCCGAGAGTGTAATTGGTCAGACTCGAGTTGACCGTATCAATGCCCTCGTTTGCGGCTTCGTTTACAATGTCGCCCACGTTATCGACGTAGTAGGCATCGTTGCCACCCAATCCGGTCATCGTGTCAGCACCAGTGCCGCCATTGAGCACGTTCCAACCGTTGTTGCCATCCAACCCGTCGTTGCCGCCATCGCCGAACAGCTGATCATCGGTTGTGTTTGAACCAGGACCCGCAACCAAAATATCGTTACCCTCGCCGCCATTGATGATGTCCGTGCCGGTACTGCCATTCAACAACTCGCCAAACACGTTGCCGTTGATGGTATCGTTGCCAGCGAGAGCTAGGTTGAAGGTGTTGAAGCTGCCATTGAATAAGGCCGACGACAGAAATACGTTTGGATCAAGCGTGAGCCCTGTGATGCTCTCTACCACCACGCCACCCGCATTTCTGCGCTCCATGGTGCTGAGCACAAGGGGGCCAAGAAAAATGTCAAAATTACCGATCAGACGCGTGGTTGTCCCATCAGTATTGGTCATGATTTGAAGGGTGGGGTTGCTTAATACCGCAGTGGTTGGGAGAACTGAGTTCCATCTAAAGTTAGGATCAGCGGGCGCAAGATCGGTCCGGGTATAAATCGGCATAGTCGTTCTCCCAAAATGCAAAGATGACGGGCTCAATTTGCGTGTTGTTGACTGGCGAGTCGTCGACTAGGAACAGCGCTAGCGTCGTGGATCCCGGCTACTGTGACCCATAATCATAGAAGCGCGCCGCGCGTTGCCCGCCGCGTTGAAATCCCTGAAGCGAAGATCTTCCGGGCTTGAGCCATTCCCACTATTGGGGCTGTCTTCCCAAACCACGGCAAAACCACCCTGATCGTCGGCGGCGACGTCTGGCAGGGCTTGGTCCGGGTTGAAAACAACATCTATAGGGATCGCTGCGCCGTTGGCAGTGGTGCCGATGTAGGGCGTTCCGTCAGTGTTGAATGCACGAGCTATAATCTGGTCATCGGCATTTTTCGAACCGACCATTTCGCGATTGTCGGCGAGCACGGTCATTTTGGGTTGGATGTCATCGGTGCCGGTGACTCCATCCCGAGCGACGAACTCACTGCGCCAAAAATTACTGCTCCAGATTGGAAGGGTCATCGCTATTCTCCATGAGCCAGCGCAGACCTTCGCAATCGCAAAAGCCCCGGTGCGACTTAAAGCGTCAAATTCGGACGGAGATTTCCATAATTTTGAGCAGGGCGCCTCCACCATATGATGGGTATCGTGACAATTTTGCTCAAATGGTCAATTCGCTCGATCCCTAAGCGAACGAGGTCCTGCGCCTCAAGCAAGGACAACCGGGGGGATCGACGCCAGAGCCTTCTGCACCAATTCGGCCTGACGGCTGGTGCCTGTTTTTGCAAATAGACTATTGAGATGTGAGCGTACCGTCGTCACAGCGACGCCCATGCTCGCGGCAGCTTCTTCTGGCCCCGCACCTTGCAAAAGCAACATCAGCACGCAGACCTCTCTCGGCGTCAGTCCATACAAGCGCGCCAGATGCTTGCCGATTTGTGGCATCTCCTCTTCTTGCCGGTTTATCAAAACGGCAAATGTACCTGTCTTGGCGTCGATCAGCAGTACGGCCACGAGATGACGATGCCCATCCCGTCCGGTGGCTGCAATCGTTTGCGGTGCGATTGAGGTTAGCGATAGTGCTTGCCCCAGTGCCCGATTGGCTTCATGGTCGGAAAACGAGACGCTGCGGTTGACTGACGAGACGACGTTGGCACAAGCCAATTCCCGTTCGCCCGCTGGATTGGATCGGACTAACTGGCCGCGTTTATCGACCAGCAAAACCGCAACTGCGAGTTGATCGATCAAGCCCGAAAGCGATTGCCGCTCAATGACCTGCTGACCCAAGAGGCCCGACAGAGTCACAGCGCGCCTGACGTGGGGCGTGACGAGGCCTACGAATTCGCGATCATCCACACTGAATTTGCCTGCCTCCAGGCTTCGCGTTGCTGAAATCGAGCCGACTTCGCTGGGGCGTTTGGAAATCAATCCGCCAATCATGTCATGGTAGCCTTGGGGCTTACACCATTCCTTGTAGAAGCGGCTTTCGACAAATTCGTTTTCATCGATGAAGTCGAATGCTCCAACCGGCTGGTCGAGGTCGGCAAGCAAAACGGCTGCACCGATGGGACTCATGTTGGCATATTGCGACAGCAGCAGCGCCGTCCAGGCGGGGTCTGTTCCAAACTCCACGAACAGCGAGAACTTTCCTTCAACGGGATTTACAAGATGGATCGATGCCGCCTTCGCCTTGAGCGCACCGCTGAAGCGCTGCAGGACATGATCCCAGCCTCCCGGGTCGAAGGCCGCATCATAGATCGTACCGACAAACTCAGAGAATGCCTGGGTTTTCATGATCTATCCTGAGCGACCAGAGAATTAGCGCATAATCGGCACCACAAACGAGACGACACTATACCGTGTTCGGATTTTCTAATCTAGGCCATCAGTTCACATCGTGCTGGGCCATTGCTGCAAAGCGATACGCTGTAAGCGAGGCGAGGTCGTAGTCGATACGTTTCTCGCACGGGGACAATGGCTCGGGTGTGACTGCTGAACGGCAAAGGGGTGGGCTCGCAAATGAGACCGCGTACAAGCTCGATAGGATGTCATAATGGCTGATGGGCGCTGCCTGAAGGCACAGCCAAGCGGCCATGCTCGCTCTGGTCATAGAGTGTAGATGGTGCCGTTGGGTCGGTTTTGGCAGTGGCGATGGTATTGACCGAGAAGGCGCTGTTAGTTGTATTTGTGCGCCGCGTTTTTCTCAAGTTGTGCTCGATATAATCAGAACAAGTTTATTAGGGAAGGCTGATTGATGCAAAGGATCGTCATTGGTAACGGGCATTTGCAGGCCTGCTTCGCGCTCAAAGGCGCGGAACTGATCTCGTTGAATGACGGTCGCGGCAAAGCGCTGCTCTGGCATGGCGACGCGGCCTTCTGGACGGGGCGATCCCCGCTTTTGTTTCCGATCGTGGGTCGCTTACCCCATGACATTGCGGTCATTAATGGCAAGTCGTACCCGATGTCTTCGCACGGGTTTGCTCGAACGTCTGAATTTGTGCTCGTTTCTTATGACGACACGTCGTGTCATTTCGAACTCAAATCGAGCGCGGCGACATTAGAGCGCTACCCATTTGCGTTTCGCCTTGGCGTTATTTACCGCATTCGGGGATGCACGCTCGACGTCATTGCAACGGTGACGAATGACTCCGATCAGGGGATGCCGATGTCTTTCGGCTATCATCCAGCCTTCTTGTGGCCGCTCGATGTGAACATCCCGCGAGATGCGCACATCATTGAGTTTGAGACGCCCGAACCGGCCAAGATACGGCGGATTGCAGATGGTTTGCTGACCGACGCTGGACATGCCTCGCCATTGGAAGGAACGACCCTTAGGTTGCGCGATGACTTGTTCGCCGATGGCGCCATTATTTTCGAGACCTTGGCGAGCCGTCAGGTCACCTACTCTGCGCCGGGAGGTACGGCGATCCGCGTGAGCGCTCCAGACTTGCCGCACCTGGGGATCTGGACCAAGCCCGGCGCGCCTTTCGTTTGCATCGAGCCCTGGCAGGGCCATGCCGCACCGGCCGATTTTACAGGCGAACTCAAGGATAAGCCGGGGATGGTTTCGCTCGATTCGGGCGCGTCGCGTGTGTTTGCGATGACGGTCGAGGTGATGACTAGTTGATCGCGGTCTCTCGATTGCCAAGATAAACCCGTTGGTGCCGATTCATTGGAGCGATCTGCTATCGTCGCTGGGGGAGGGGCGCGGCGATTTGCGCTGTTCCGAACGGGTGGGCTGCAACGGGCCCGGCTGTCAGTGAGATACAAGTGCCCGGGGTCTGCGATGGGGGTTGGCGGTAGTTTTGGGGGCGGGGGCGCTGGGGGGGGGGATTGTTTCCAGGCGCGTGAGGGTCCATTGAGATCGTAGGCGCTGGATTGGGCTGGGCGTAACTCAGGGGTGTTGGATGCTGGTTGTCACGACGAACGATTTGCCGGGCTATCGTATCGTGCGACATGTGGGGCTGGTGCGCGGCCTGACGGTTCGGTCGCGCAGCGTTGTCGGCAATATCGGCGCGGCCATCCAGACCTTCTTTGGCGGGAATATTTCGATTTATCAGAAGCTTTGCGAGCAGACGCGGCAGGAAGCCTATGACCTGCTGGTGGCAGAAGCGCACCGCGCTGGCGCAAATGCCGTGATCGGAATGCGCTATGACGCCAACGAGATCGCGGCGGCTGTGACCGAGGTGCTGGCCTACGGCACGGCGGTGGTCGTCGAGGAGATTCGCTGACGGAATTGTCAGCGGCGGCCAGTTTTGCCCCAGCGTTTTGGCGCGTTGCAGCAATTGTTTGTTTTGGTGCGTGACAAGTGTGCCAAACTAAGATAACGAACCTGACTCTGGTTGGTTGATTCGTGTGCGTGCGCTTGTGGGCTTGTGAAAGCTTTTTTATGCGTGCGGATGCGGATTTGCCGGGCAACGGGTTTGCTTTAGGGGTTTAGCTCAGCTGGTAGAGCGTCGGTCTCCAAAACCGAAGGTCGTGGGTTCGATCCCCCCAGCCCCTGCCATTGCCGCCGGTGGCGGTTATATGCCGTCTTTGACGGTGCTGTTGGATATGGGCGCGCTGTGCAGCGATGCATGGCAGGCGCCCCTTACGCGTTAAGGAGCGCGTCGGCGGTCCGGTGGCGCTGGATTGTTTGAGATTTACGCGCGGTAACGCGTTCTACCCGGCGCGACGAATGCGCCGTTTGATGTGAAGCGCGGCAGCAATGCCGTCCGTTCAAGCTTTGAGAAGGACTGACTGATGGCGCGTTACAATCCGATCGAGTTCATCAACGAAGTCCGCCACGAAGTCAGCAAAGTCACTTGGCCAACGAACCGCGAAGTCTGGATCACTACCGTTCTGGTCGGGATCATGGTGACGGTGGCGTCGTTGTTCTTCCTGCTCGCCGATCAGGTGATCGGATTTTTTGTGAAAACATTGCTGAGCTTGGGGAAATAGCCCCGGATCGCGTTATCCGGGCAGCTTGCCCGGTTGCAGTCGACACGATTGATCAGGCAGCGCTGCACCTGGGTGCGCGACACGAAAGATACTTTGATGGCAAAGCGTTGGTATATTGTTCACGCATATACGAATTTCGAACGCAAGGTCGCCGACAGCATTCGCGAGCGGGCGAAAGCTGGCGGGATGGATCACCTGTTCGATGAAATCGTGGTGCCGACCGAGCACGTCATTGAGATCAAGCGCGGCCGCAAAGTCGAGGCTGAGCAGAAGTTGCTGCCGGGTTACGTGCTCGTCAAGATGGAGATGACAGATCCGGCGTTCGTTCTGATCAAGAACACGCCGAAGGTGACTGGGTTCCTGGGTGCCGACAACAAGCCGATGGCGATCCCCGAGGCGCAGGCGCTGGCGATGATCAATCAGGCCAAGGACGGTGTCGAGCGGCCTAAGCCAACGATTACGTTCGAAGTCGGCGAGCAGGTTAAAGTGGCCGATGGGCCGTTTGCGTCGTTCTCGGGGCACGTTGAAGAAGTCGACGAAGAGCGGGCCCGCCTCAAGGTTGCGGTGTCGATCTTCGGGCGTCCAACGCCGGTCGAATTGGAATTTACGCAGGTCGAGAAAATGGCCGGTGCGAGCTGAGACTAGGTTTACCGGCGTGATGAGCGTCGGTTTTGGGGCCTCGAGATCATCTCGAGGTTCTTGCTTGCGGGAGGAAGGCTCAAACGTCGAGCCGACCGTTGACCGCTAACCCTGGGAATGTCCGCACGTCGAAGCGGGTTTTTCCATCATCCTCACGGGGAGACTATGGCGAAGAAAATTGAAGGTTACATCAACCTCCAGGTGAAGGCGGGGCAGGCTAACCCCTCGCCGCCAATCGGACCGGCGCTGGGCCAGCGCGGACTGAACATCATGGAATTCTGCAAGTCGTTCAATGCCAAGACCAAGGACATGGAGCCGGGCACGCCGATTCCAGTCAAGATCACGGCATTCTCGGATCGCTCGTTCACCTTTATCATGAAGACGCCGCCCGCGTCTTTCTTCCTGAAGCGGATGGCGAAGCTGACCGAAGGGTCGAAGACTCCGGGCCGGACGGTCGCTGGTGAAGTGACGATGGCGCAGGTGCGCGAGATTGCCAAGACAAAGATGGCCGATCTTAACACCGACGATATTGATCAGGCAGCCAAGACCATTGCGGGCTCCGCCCGTTCAATGGGCATCAAGGTGGTGGACTAATCATGACCAAGATGACCCCTGAGCAGATCAAAGCCGTCCGGCTCGCCGGTGGCAAACGTATGGCTTCCGTTGGCGAAGGTATCGACCCCAACAAGGCCTATGCCATCGACGAAGCCGTCAAGTTAATCAAAGCCCGCGCCAAGTCGAAATTCGACGAGACCGTGGAAGTCGCGATGAACCTCGGCGTCGACCCAAAGCATGCCGACCAGATGGTTCGCGGTGTATGCAACCTGCCGAACGGTTCGGGCCGTACGGCACGCGTGGCCGTGTTCGCGCGCGGAGCTAAGGCTGAAGAAGCCAAGGCTGCCGGTGCCGACCTTGTTGGTGCCGAAGACCTCGTTGAAATCGTGTCGAAGGGCACGGTTGCATTCGAGCGCTGCATCGCAACGCCGGACATGATGGGTCTCGTTGGACGTCTGGGTAAGGTGCTCGGTCCCCGCGGCCTGATGCCGAACCCGCGCGTTGGTACGGTGACCATGGACGTCGCAGGGGCCGTTCGCGGCGCCAAGGGTGGTGCGGTCGAGTTCCGCGTCGAGAAGGCGGGCATCGTGCACGCCGGTATCGGCAAGGCGAGCTTTACCGAGAAAGCGCTGGTTGAGAACATCCGCGCGTTCGTCGACGCCGTTGTGAAGCAGAAGCCGGCTGGCGCCAAGGGCAACTACGTGAAGAAGGTGTCCATCAGCTCGACCATGGGTCCGGGCGTGAAGGTGGACAGCTCGACCGTTGTTGTCGCTCAGCCGACGCAGGGCTGATTTTGAATTCCGCGAGGCGTTCCCCATATGCGGGGGTCGCCTTGCGGTGACTGCTGAACGGGAGGGCTCTGGCTCGACCATTCAGGACTGTCCGAGATTGCAGGCTTTGAGTGCGTTGTTCGCAAGGCGCTCGATGAAATCCCAAACGTTGTGGGGGCCCGCAGGAGACAGGAGACGACAACTGCAAATTTCGGGGCGGTTTTCCGTTTCGGCACTGCGGTTTGAACCTTCTGGGTCAGCACCGTGCCGCTTCTTTGGAGAGGCGCGCGGCAGGACAGACAACCCGTCGCTTTCATGGCTTGCCTTCGGGTGGGCGGTGAAGCGGCAAGGTGCAACCCGCCTGGTCCATCCGGATCAGGCACTATAGGAGACGCAAGCGTGGATAGAGCGGCTAAACAAGCGCTCGTGACGACGATGCACGAGGTGTTCAAAGACACCGGTGTGGTCGTTGTCGCCCACAATAACGGCATGGTGGCGGCTCAGTCGGC
>Ga0247839_1005079_pt1 | contig 16239 bp, 11 predicted proteins | sample LaCruzMarch2015__6_FD_192405 | JGI IMG/M metagenome (GOLD analysis project Ga0247839, IMG submission 192405) | Freshwater microbial communities from meromictic Lake La Cruz, Castile-La Mancha, Spain - LaCruzMarch2015_16m | ecosystem: Environmental > Aquatic > Freshwater > Lake | place: Spain... | reverse complement strand
AGTCCCGGCGGCGGACTGCCCGCTGCAGGTGCTACGGCTCGAGCAGGTGGAGCGCGTCGGCGGTTCTGACGGCCCCGGCGGGGTCTGGTTCGACGACCTGGCGATCAGTCGGCGGCGCTGAGGCGCCGTTGCCGAGTGCCCGGCCCGCGCAGTGGTGCCGAGTGACGGGGAGCCATCATGGTCCCCGCGGCGCTGGTTTCGTTTTTACACAATCTTAACAGTGGTTGTCGGAACGGTTAGGCTAAAATCCCATCCGCCAGTACTCAGGTGGGGAAGGGGTTTTTGAGTAACTCGGACTTGCGCAATCACGTCCGTATGCTAATACTATGGTGCCAAGGGAAAATTGAGAGGGCAAGAACAGATGAGAATACCCTACATCTCGGTCGGATTGGGGATGGTTCTGACGGCTTGCAGCGTTGCTGCTACGGCGTCAGTCCCGTCGGTTCAGACGGTCCTGGGTGGAAATCTCGCCAGGGTCTCCGCGGGTGATCGGGTGGCGTGGGTCGCCGCGCAGGTCGCCGTCGCCCCGGCACCTGTGAAGCGGCCCCGTCCGCCAACCGTACCGCCGCCGCCCGACGGGGCAAATATTTCAAGGTGACCCCGGTCTTGGCATCCGGTGCGATCTTCCACTGAGTCCGCGGTGGGTGCGTTTCTCCCACGGGGAGAATAGTCCGCCACCATCTTGGTGAGATGCCCCGGCCCAAGAAGCTTGGGGTTGCCTGCAGGAGAATCGCTGAGGTGGGGCGCCGACGATCTGGCGTGAGATTGCGCCGTGCCTAAGTCGTTGACTTATTTTCGCTACGGTTTTTATTCGGATTTTCCTGTCATGAAACGAAGCGCGCCCGTCCTAGCAACATGGTGTGTCTTGCTCGCGCTCGGGGCCGTCGCGGCCGGGCCGGTGCAAGCCACGGCTGATCTGGTCGTGGATCGGGGCTTGCCCATTTACGACTCCACCACACCAAATCTGAATGCTGGTGGCGCCCGCAGCAACATTAGCTGGGGCGGTTACACTATCGTGGACGAATCCTGGATCAGCGGCGATATCTTTGCGATGCCCGACCTCCCTGCCGGGCAGCAATGGACGATCGACACCATTAGAATCTGGTCCCCGGCTATCCCCCGGGACGGCGGCGGAACCCTTGGTGATTTCTATTCGTCGATCACACTCTACGCTGACCTCTACAGTGAACTTGGAAACACTGCCCTGTCGTTACGCAGCACCGGCAGCATCTCCGGTAACGTCAGCGGTAACAACCCGAACATCAAGTTCACGCGGGTGTCTTATCAAGGCGCAAGCGGCGACGATGTTGACTACCTGGGGCAAGATGCGAACTGGTATCAGCTCTGGCAGGTCGACTTTACCAATCTTGGCTGGGTGGTCCCCCCGAGCGAATGGATACAATTCGGCGTTGACGCGGCGGCCAACACGCAGCTGCCGTGGGTGAATCACGCCTCAAACGCGGAATTCAGCAATAATCCCACGCAACAGGATGCCGATGGTTATTTCACGTATATCAGTATGTTGAACGCACTGGGCAACTCTTACGATTGCGAGAGCGGCACGGACCCCGAATGTGTTTGGACTAAGCCAAGCGACATCAATGTCCAGGTCTTCGCAACTCCCGCCCCCGGGTCCCTTGCGCTTGCGCTCATCGGTCTACTCGGCCTGTCTGCCGCCCGGCCGCTCTGGTCGGGACGGCATCGCCGCAGTTGCACCCAGGTGCCGTAAAGGATTCTTATTTTTTATTTTCCGCCTCGAGATATAGTTGAACCGTAGCGGATAGAGACTGTTGTTCCGTTCGTAGGGGGAGTTGAGTGGCCTTTTCGCCGCGGGCGTTTCTGTGTCGAAATGGCGTGATTACGTTTCACAGGTTTCCAATCTCGTGCGAGCTTTCGTAACGGACAATCCGGACGTTCCCGCCCCCGCACCCGCCTGCGGTGCGCCGCTGTTTTACGGGCTCGTGGTGCTATTGGTGTTCGCATCGCTGTTTTTGGGGGCCTGGCGACCGCTGCCGCTCATGATCATGGAACTGGCGGCCCTGGCGCTACTGGCTGGACTGTGGCTCCCGCTGCCGCCGGTAGCCGGCCCGGATGATGGTGGGGCCGTTCAGGTCGGCGGCGCCCGACCACTGTCCCAGCCGCTGAGAATGTTCCTCTTGCTGCTGTTTCTGCTCCCGCTGGTCCAGTTGCTGCCGGTGCCGGTGGGCCTCTGGGCCGAACTGCCGGGGCGGGCCTTCTACGCCGGGGCGATGCGGCTGGCGGGTGACGGCGGTGACGGTTTCGACTGGCGGGCGATCTCGCTGATCCCGAGCACCACTGAAGCCGCCTGGCTGACGCTGCTGCCGCCGCTGGCGGTCTTTCTGGTGGCGATGCGGCTCGACCGGGACCGGTTGCTGGTGCTGGTGCTGGTATTTCTGGGTATCGCAACCTGTGAGGCCCTGCTGGGACTCATCCAATACGGTGATTCCATGCTGAGCGGCAGTGCCACGGGTACTTACCGCAACCGCAACCACTTGGCCGGGCTGCTGGAGATGGCGCTGCCGGTCGGCTTGGCCTTGTTGGCGGCCACGGTCGGCCATCGCCGGCCCCACCACACCCGCGGGCGTCACGGTCGGCGCAAGCCCTCCTTTCGTCAATGGTTGGCGCGCTTTAGCGTCGCGCGAATCAATCAGACAGCGGCCTTGGGCGCGCTGTCGCTTGCCATTCTGCTGGGGCTGATCTTCACCCGCTCTCGCGCCGGGGTGAGCTTGGCGATGGTGGGGATCCTGCTGAGCACGCTGATGTTCTCCTATCGGCTGGGCGGGCGTAACGCCTTCGGGCTGATCGGAACCTTCACTGCTGCCGGGGTTGGACTTGCCGGTTTGATCGGGCTGTTTCCGATCTGGAGTCGATTTGCCTATTCTGACCCCTTTGAAGATGCGCGCTGGAAGATATTCGACGCGACGGTGCAGGCCATCGGTGAGTTTTTTCCTTTGGGCAGCGGTGCGGGCACCTTCCTCGAGGTGCTGCGGCGGTTCCACCCGGCGACGATTACGGGTGTGACCATCAACCGCGCCCACAATGACTATCTGGAATGGCTACTGGAATTCGGGTTGGTTGCGGGTGTGCTGATTGCGCTCTGGCTGCTGTTCTATCTTCGCCAGTGGGGGCGGGTATGGAAGCGCGGCGAATGGGCGCCGTTTCGCTTCGCGCAGGCGGGAGCGGGAATCGCGCTGCTGCTGATGATGCTGCACACCTTGGCGGACTATAATCTGCGGACTCCGGCCAATGCGGTCTTCGCGGCCTTCCTGGCGGCGGTGTTCTTTCACCGTCCGCTGAATGAAGCGGCGCGCCGTTCCCGGCGCCGGGAGGCGTCGGCCGAAGATGTTGGCCGGCCGCCGCCGGTTTTTCTGATTCCGCGCGAGAATAATAGTAATCCGTTCGTGGTGTAACGCCTGTGAGAGCCCCCCGCCCAAGCGCAATCTTGCAACTGTCCCAGGTGTTCAGCGGTGATACAGGAGTTTGGAGTTTACATGCACGTTTCCAGCTTGTTGCAATACCTGCTCTTCCCTGGCGTTTTGCTGCTCACGGTGGGTCTGATCATGCTACTGGTCCGGCCGGCCCGCAGTCTCGGTTGGGTCGACCACCCTGGCATCCGTAAGCACCACAGTCATCCGGTGCCGCTGGTCGGTGGGGTGGTGATGTGCGTGGTCTTCTCCCTGGGCCTCCTGTTGCTACCGGCTAAACCCCAGGACTGGTCCGTCCTGGCGGTCAGCACGACCCTGCTGACACTCGTGGGTCTCTATGATGACATCCACTCTACGCGGCCGGCGACGCGCTTCCTGTTCCAGTCCGTCGCGGTGCTGCTGATGGCGGTGGGGAGCCATGTGGTACTCGGCAATCTGGGCGATCTGTTCGGGCTGGGTCAGGTGACGTTGGGCGGCTGGGCGGTCTTGGTCACGCTGTTTGGCGTGGTTGGCGTGATCAACGCCTTCAACATGATTGACGGACTGGATGGATTGGCGGGCGGTACGGGGCTGATTGTTACCGGCTGGTTGCTCGTGCTGTGCCTGAGCGCTCCCGTAAGCCACCCGGAAGACATTGGCGCCCTGCTGGTGCTGGCGATGGCAATTTCCGGATTCCTGATCTTCAACCTGCGCCATCCGTGGCGTGGCCGCGCCACCGTTTTCATGGGCGATGCCGGCAGCACCATGCTCGGCTTCGTCCTGAGTTGGTTTCTGATCCATCTGTCCCAAGGCGAGCGGGCAGTGATGGCACCTATCACCGCGGTGTGGATTCTGGCCCTGCCGTTGCTGGACACCTTGACCGTAATGACCCGGCGCATGCTCGCCGGACGCAACCCCTTTGCCGCTGACCGCCAACACCTTCACTATTTGTTGCTCGGCCGCAATCTGGTGGATGGCAGGGTAACCGCCATCCTGCTGCTGTTCACCTTCGTTGTCGGCGCACTGGGCGTTCTGACCAGCCGCCTGGGGTTGCCGCACTATGTCGGGTTCTACGCCTTCGCGGGTATTTTCTTTCTGTATTATCAGCTTACGAGTGAACTTATGCGGCGGAGCGCGCGGCGGACCGGGCCAGCCGCAGGCCAGGATCGTCGCCGGCCGGACTTGGTACTGGCCAAACCCGGCCGAGTAAAAAACACGAGCTTTCCGCAGTGTTTCGGGATCAAAGCCAAAGCCAAAGAGGCCGATGTTACTCCCGGGTCTTGAGTTATCGGGGAAAAACGGGCCTTGATCACCGTTCCGGTCAGTCGATCGCGGAGCGTGCTAATCAGGGCTTCCAGCCCTGATTCGGCCAGGCCAGGATGGCCTGACTACGCAGCGACGCTTAACCTGAGAAGAGCAGTCAGCTTTCAGCTTTGCGTTTCAGAAATTTCTGACACCTGGCGCATCACGTGTCGGGCAGGCCCCTGCGGCCCCAAGACCGCGGCCCCAAGACGGCTCGTAAGGTGCTGATGCACTTGCTGACGGCTGACCCTAAAAAGAGCAGTCAGCGATCAGCTTTCAGCATTTGGCTTTGCATTTCAAGAGTTTCTGACCACCCGGTGCATCACCTGTCGGGTGGGCGCCTGCGGCTCCAAGACGGCTCGTAAGATGCTGATGCACTTATGGCTGACGGCTGATCGCTGACGGCTGACTGCTCTTTCCAGGCTGACCGATCTTCCCAGATTTACCCATCGACTATAGGGGAGACGATCGCGTCCTCCCCGCATCATCGGGAGTTCAGCCGGGCATCGTAATCCTCGCGCATAGTCCCTCGCGGGACCCGCGACTCACGCAATCACCTGATCCGATGAGTGGAGACGGTCTCTGGTCAGCGCGCCCGGTAGACGATACGGCCCTTGGTCAGGTCATAGGGCGTGAGCTCCACCGTAACCTTGTCACCGGTCAGGATTCTGATGTAGTGCTTACGCATCTTCCCGGAGATGTGAGCGGTCACGATGTGGCCGTTCTCCAGTTGTACTCGAAACACCGTATTGGGCAAGGTCTCCGTGACCGTCCCTTCCATCTGGATAACGTCGTCTTTAGACATGGTTCATGTGTACTGGAAAGCAGTTCCGGTCTGGTAAAGGGCTGGAAGTATAACACAGAGCATACCCAGGAGACCGGTGGGAATGGCCGCGCCGACAATTCCAGATTTGGACGGTATCGCGCGGCCCCTGGCGGATGCGGCGTGCGCGACCGACGTGCCCACTCCCCCACGCCGTGGGGCGCGCCTTATCCACCCAACAGCAGAGCGGGTTTTGTGGGGTGGAGAGGCGGAGCGCATCCACCATCGGCCCTGTGGCCGGGCAGGTCCTGTCACTCAATGCGCTCACCACCCGATTGCGGGTTAGGCCCGGTCGGGGTCGCGCGTCTGCTCCAGGCCCGCCCAGCGGCGCCCGTCCCAGGCTTCCAGAGGATAGAAGTTTGACTTATAAGCCATTTTCTTGGACTCCTCGATCCAGTAGCCCAGATAGACGTAGGGCAGACCGAGCCGTCGTGCGGCGGCGATCTGGGTCAGCACCGCGAAGGTTCCGAGTCCCCGCGCGGACAGGTCGGGGTCGAAGAAGGTGTAGACCGCGGACAGCCCGTGCGGGAGCAGGTCGGTGACGGCGATCCCGACCAGACGGTCGGCCAGGTGCAGTTCCAGGAAGCGGGTCTCCCCGCCCCAGGGATCGACCAGGAAGCGGCGGTAGCTCTCTGCGCTGGCGTCGTCGGCCATGCTCCCGTCCGGGTGCCGCTGCGCGAGATAGCGCAGATACAGCGCGAAATGGGCCGGGTCGAAGACCGCCGGGGTCTCGACGATGCGCAGGTCCGGGGCGTTGCGTGCCCAGTTGCGCCGTTGCGAGCGATTCGGGCGGAAGGCGCTGAGCACGAGCCTTACCGGCACGCAGCGGGCGCAGCCCCGGCAGGCCGGGCGGTACACATGGGCGCCGCTGCGGCGAAACCCTTGATCCACCAGGGCCTGGTAGGTCACGACATCGATCCGGGCCAAGGGGTCGACGAAGAGGGTCCGGGCGCGCCGCCCATCCAGGTAGGAGCAGGCGTGTTCGGCGGTCAGATAGAGGGCGAGTTGCCGCTCGCGATTGCCCTCGAAGCCGGGGTTCATGGCTGCTCCTGTCGGTGGTCCGCTGGTTCACCCGGTGGGCGATCCTGGGGGAAGTGTAGGATGCCGTCGTCCCAGGTCCCGGTGCGCCCGGGGGCGGCGCAGCAGTGCTCCAGCCGGGCGATGAACTCGGGGCGCGGTACCTCCAAGGCGCCCAGGCTCACCAGGTGCTCGGTGCGCATCTGGCAGTCGATCAGCCGGAAGCCGCGTCCGGCCAGGGTCTGGCAGAGATGGACCAAGGCGACCTTGGACGCGTCGGGCGTGCGGCTGAACATGGATTCTCCGAAGAACGCCTGACCGATGGCCACGCCGTACAGGCCCCCGACCAGGCGCCCGTCCTCCCAGACCTCCACCGAGTGGCTGATCCCGAGGCGGTGCAGGGTCTCATAGGCAGCAATCATCTCCGGCAGGATCCAGGTCCCGGTCGCCGGGTCGTCCAGGCACCCGTCGGTGTGGCGTGGTGCCGCACAGCCGCGGATCACGGCCGCGAAGTCCCGGTCCATGGTGACGCCGAGTTGTCGGCGCCGCAACCGTTTGCCCAGGCTGCGCGAGATGCGGATGCGCCCCGGAAACAGCACGGTGCGCGGGTCCGGGGACCACCAGAGGATCGGGTCCCCGGCGCTGAACCAGGGAAAAATGCCGCGCCGGTAGGCGTTGGTCAGGCGCCGCGGGCTCAGATCCCCGCCGACCGCCAAGAGTCCGTTGGGGTGCCGCAGGGCCCGCCAGACCTCCGGGAAGGGCCGCGGGTCATCCGGCGTGAAGAGCGGGATCATGAGCTCAATCAAGGGCGGTCAGCGCCAAGCCGGGGGCCGTCGCGGGCGGCGCGCGATAGGGGCTGTGGGCGTGCATCTCATCATGGTACTCGGTCATGCCCTGGGTCTCCTGGGCCAAAAAGCGCCCGATGGCCTCGCGAAAGCGTGGGTCCGCGATCCAGTGGGCCGACCAGGTCGGCGTCGGCAGGAAGCCTCGGCTGATCTTGTGTTCGCCCTGGGCCCCCGGCTCGAAGCGCGCGAGTCCCGCCGCGATACAGTGCTCCAGGCCCTGATAGTAGCAAGCCTCGAAATGCAGACTGTGAAAATCCGCAAAGCAGCCCCAGTGGCGCCCGAACAGCGAGCGCTCCCCCACCAGATTGAAGGCCGCCGCGACGATCTCCCGGCCCTGTTCGGCGAACACCAGGAGCAGGTTGCGTCCCATGGTCTGCGCGATCTCCTGAAAGAAGGGCAAGGTCAGGGTCGGGATGCCGCCACGCTTGTCGAAGGTCTCCCGGTAGAGGCGGTGGAAGGTTACCCACTGGGCCTCGCTGACCTCAGTGCCGCTCAGGCGGCGGATACGGATCCCGGCCTCCTGCACCCGGCGCCGTTCGCGTTTCACCTTTTTACGCTTCTCCGCGGTGAAGGTCGCCAGAAAGTCGTCGAAGGAGTGGTAGCCCGGGTTGGTCCAGTGGAACTGGCAGCCGACGCGGCGCATCAGCCCCCGCTGCTCCAACAGGTCGGTCTCGGCGGCGGTCGTGAACAGCCAGTGCAGCGACGACACACCCAACCGCTGCGCGACCTGCAGGGCACCGTCTGCCAAGGCGCGCGCGCACCGGGCGCGCTCGGGGGTGTCCCCGACGAGCAGCCGCGGTCCCGTCGCCGGGGTGTAGGGCGAGCCCAGGACCAGCTTGGGATAGTAGGCCAGCCCGTGGCGGCGGTAGGCGTCCGCCCAGGCCCAGTCGAAGACGAATTCGCCGTAGGAGTTGAACTTGAGATAGCACGGGGCGGCGGCGACCAGCGCGCCCGCCGCGTCCCGCAAGGCCAGGTGGCGCGGGACCCAGCCGTGGGCCTCCCCCACGCAGCCGTGGTGCTCCATGGCGGTCAGGAACTCATGGCGCAGGAAGGGTGTGTCGGGGTCCGCGAGACGGTTCCAGTCCGCGGCCGGAATCTCGTCGATAGCGTCGTGGGTGCTGAGGCGGAACATAGGCCCGGGCCAGTGGTCGGTCGGTACCGGGGAAGATGTGGGCGTAGCGGCACGGTAACACCGGGCCGGCCACTGGCGCGCGGACCGCATTTTCGGTGCTTGGGTTTGTTGTAGAGATCGAGGATCCGGACCAGGGTGCCCGAGCTTTGACGATCGGGACCAAAGACGGCATTTGTTCGTCGGATCAGCAGGCTGTGCTTTCCCTTAAGTCCAAAAGGGCCTTAAATTGAGAACCGTTTTCACTGGGATGCCGCCACAACCCGCTTTCGCCCACGTTCGCGACGAAACGCCCGTGTCTCACGCCCGCCCGGCGCCGACCTCCCTCCCGCGGCGCCCGCGAAAAACGCCGCAGCGCAAACGGCTCCGTGCGCCTTGCCGTTGACACGCTCCGGGTCGGGCGTAGACTTCGACTCAAACCGCGCATCAGGCGGTTGGGTCCGCAATCCTGCGAGAAAATGGCCGACGAAGTCTAACTGAAGTGGAGTGGAAGCGTGCTGGGACAGGAGGGGCAGGGGGAGCTTGACCGGCTTCAGGCGATTTTGCGCCTTCGGATCATCGTCGGTTACCTCGGCGAGAAGGCCCAGTTCGGCTGGTGGCCGACCGAGTTCTACACGCCGTCCAGCGCGGCCTTTCTGAACCCGGTGTTCGCCCGCACCACGGTGTTGGCCCAGTACCATGGGGTCAAGGAAGCTGGCCGGCGCGTGTGTGACGAGCATATCGGTGTCGGCCGTGTGTTCCACCTCTTCCGGCTGCCCGAGACCCTGGAGCAATCGCTGTTCGAGGTTCTGCAGGACCCGGCGGCGGTGGTCGCGGCGCACCAGGCGATTGGCTCGCGGGCCACTGCGCTGGATGCACTCCAGTCCCAGGCAACCGCTAAGTTCCCGGAACCCAGCCAAGAGGGACCGCTCCAAATCGGCACCACCGCGGACCTTGACGACGACGCCTGGCTCGCTGCCGCTGCGGGCAGTTATCACGCCGCCTTTGCGAAGGGGGTCCGGTCGTACCCGTACCTCGTGGACCAGGCGTGACAGCACATGGGCAATACACCACGCAGCTCCAAGCCGGCCTGGGTCTCGTCCAGGAGACGCGCTTGCTCCTGAGCCTGTGGAGTCCAGGTATGAGCAGCCCGGCCCTCTACCTGGCCGCGTTGCACTCGGGCCAGTTCCCAAACGTCTCGGCCCGCCGGTTGCGCAATATCGTCCGGGAGTGCTTCGCCCCGCGGTATCTGGCGGCCGAAGGCAAGCCGGCGTGCTACCTCAAGCAGCTCGCCGGTGCACTCGTGCCCGCCGAGCTGAACCAACTGTTTTTTCTCTACACCTGCCGGGCAAACCAGGTCCTCGCGGACTTCGTGCGGGCGGTGTTTTGGGAACGCTATGCCGCGGGCGCAGACCGGGTGATGGTGGACGACGCCAAGGCATTCATCCGCCGCGGTGTCGATGACGGCAAGACCGCCAAACGCTGGTCGCAGAGTACGGTCGAGCACGTTGCCTCCTACCTGCTCGGCTGCTGTGCGGACTATGGCCTGCTTGGTCAGCGCACGCGTGCGGCCCGCGCGATCGTCCCCTACCGCATCAAGGCTAAGGCTGCTGCCTATCTGGCTCATGATCTGCGTTTCGCGGGTCTCGGCGACAACGCCTTACTTGCCCATTCGGACTGGCAACTCTTCGGCCTGTCGCGCGAGGACGTGCGCGACGAGCTGAAGCGGCTGTCCCTGAAGGGACATCTGATCCTGCAATCCGCCGGGGAGATCACGCACATCGGTTGGAAGCACAAGCACATGGAGGACCTGATCGGTGTCCTCGCTGAAGGCTGATTTCAACGAACTGCTCGCACGGATTCGTCAGGGTCGCGATGTTGCCCACGCGAGCTTCGAGCCTATCTATTACCTCGTCTTTCACCCGAGCCAGATCCTGGAGGTGAAGCGCCAGACACCGGCCTGGGTCGCCAAACTCCGCAACGAGGGCTGGGAGGTGACAGTGTTTTCGGTCGCTTGGCAGGTCGCGGACATCCTGGCCAAGGCGCCCATGCGCCGTGTGTGGCTGACCGCGGATGCCAAGAGCCCGCTGGATTGGACCAAGACCAACCAGTCGCTCGCCAACGCCCTGATCAAGGCCGACGGCCTCCAGTCGCGGCTCGAAGCGGCGCTGACGGGGCTGGAAGGCAGCGCGCGCAGGATCGTGCTGGTGACAGACTTGGAGGCCCTGCACCCTTACCTACGCATCGGCGCCATTGAGGCGCAACTCCAAGGCAAGTTCCACGTACCGACTGTCTTCCTTTACCCCGGTGTGCGCACCGGCAAGACACGGCTTAAATTCCTGGGCTTCTACCCGGAAGACGGCAACTACCGCTCAGAGCACGTCGGCGGCTAATGTGCACCACAGAGGAAGAAGAATTTCACCACAGAGGAAGAAGAATTTCACCACAGAGGACACAGAGGACACAGAGAAAAGAAGAGGGTTTTTTCCTTCCGACCGCAGATTTTAATGTGACCCGATGGCATGCACGCTTATTCTGAGAGTCCCTTCGGTGTCGGTCATACCCGGCCACGTCGGCCCTGGTACCCCCGATTGTGTCAATAGGGTATTCCCATGAAAAAGTTTCTCTTCTTTTCTTCTCTGTGCGCTCTGTGTCCTCTGTGGTGAATTCTTCCTCCTCGGTGGTGAATTCTTCCTCCTCGGTGGTGAAAAATTATTATGGTGATTCGCGAGCTTTTCGACCCCAGCCGGGACATCTATCGCACCATCGAGAAGGTGATCACCTATGGCGCGGCGCAGGAGCAACGGCTAAAGGCGGAGATCTCCGAGTACGTGGTCACGGAGAGCATCGACGAGCAGACCGAGAAGCTGCTCAGTAAGATGCAGGCGGCCATGGAGGCGGGCGGCCAGTACGAGGTCGGCGTCTGGGCGTCCGGGTTCTACGGTTCCGGTAAGAGTTCCTTCACCAAGTACCTGGGCCTCGCCTTCGACGACCAGGTCACGATCGACGGCCAGCCCTTCCTCAAGCACCTCCAGGACCGCTACCACAAGCCGCAGACGCGCGCCCTGCTCGGCACCATCGCCAAGCGCTTCCCGGCGGCCGTGGTCATGCTCGATCTGGCGAGCGCCCAGATCGCCGGCGCGACCCTGGAGGTCGTCTCGACCGTCCTTTACTACCGGGTCCTGCAATGGGCGGGCTACTCGCGCAACCTCAAGGTCGCAGCCCTGGAGCGCAAGCTGAAAAAGGACGGGCGCTACGACGACTTCCAGGCGCGCTTCCGCGACCAGACCGGCGAGGACTGGTGCGACTACCAGAACGACGAGTTGGTCGTCGACAGCCTGCTCCCGGAGCTGGCGCACGCGATGTACCCGCAGATTTTCCGCACGCCGCAGTCGTTCACGACCTCGACCAGCGAGTTCATCACCCTGCTCAATGACCGGGTCCAGGAGATCCTCGACATCGTCCGCGAAACCGCCGGCAAGGACTATGTACTGTTCGTGATCGACGAGGTCGGCCAGTATGTCGGCAGCAACCAGAACAAGATCCTCGACCTGCAGGGTCTCGCCGAGAACCTCAAGAACATCGGCGGCGGGCGGGCCTGGATCTTCGGCACCGCCCAGCAGACCCTGACCGAGGACGACCCGCGCGCCGCGCTCAACTCCCCCGAGCTCTACAAGCTCAAGGACCGGTTCCCGATCTCGGTCGATCTCGAATCGCGGGATATCCGGGAGATCTGTTATCGGCGCCTGCTCGGCAAGTCCCCGGCCGGCGCCCAAGAGCTCGATCAGCGCTTCGCCCAGTACGGTCAGGCGCTACGCCACAACACCAAGTTGCAGGACGCCAAGTATTACGACGCCGCGATCGACCGCGACAGCTTCGTCAACCTCTACCCCTTCCTGCCCGCCCATTTCGACATCCTGCTGCACCTGCTCGGCGCGCTGGCCAAGTCCACCGGCGGCATCGGCCTGCGCTCGGCGATCAAGGTCATCCAGGAGGTACTGATCGAAGGCCCCGACGGGCGCACCCCGGTGGCGGACCACCCAGTCGGCTGGCTGGCGACCACGGTGACCCTGTTCGACGCCCTGGAGAAGGACATCAAGCGGGCCTTCCCCTCGGTCTATCAGGCGGTCGGCAAGGCCCTGATCCGGTTTCCGGACTCGGCACTGCACCAGGAGGTCGCCAAGACCGTCGCGGTGCTCCAGATCCTCGGCAACCTGCCCGTCATAGTGCACAACGTCGCCAACCTAATGCACCCGGCCATCGACGCCGCCCCGCGTGCCGACGCCGTCAAGACAGCCGTGGACGCGCTGCTGCGCGACCCGCTGGTGCCGCTTGGGGAGCGCAACGGTACCTTGAGCTTCTTCAGCGAGAAGCTCAACGACATCGAACAGGAACGCGCCCAACTGCCGTTGCGCTCCTCGGACCTGCGGCGGATCGCAAGCGAAGCGCTGCGCGAGGTGTTCGACCCGCTGCCGTCGGCCCGGTTGCACGGTTCCCTGGCCGTGACGACGGGGGTGAAAGTGCAGTCCGGCGGCAGCACGACGAGCCTGGCCGGCGAGCGCGAGGCCATCCAAACCATCGTGGAGCTGGTGGACCCCACCGACTACGAAACGACCCGGACGCGCCTGGTCGACGACTCGCGTCACAAGACCGCCGAGAACCTCATCTACCTGCTCGGCCGCCGGGCGCCGGAGGCGGATGACAAGGTGGCGGAGGTATATCGCTCCCAACGCATCGTCGAGCTGCACCGCAACGACCCGGATCAGGAGATCAAGGAATACTGCATGAGCCAAGGCGATGTGACGGCGCGTCGCATCGGTGAACTCAAGACGCTCGTGCAGCGCAGCCTGGCCCAGGGCTCGCTCCTGTTCCGCGGCGAAACGACCGCCGTCGACAGCCTCGGCGGTGACCTGCTCGAAGCGGCCAAAAAGCACTTAGGCCCGGCGGCGGAGCAGGTCTTCCACCGCTATGCCGAGGCCCCCGAGCGGGTCGATACCGCGGTGGCGGAGAAGTTCTTGCGCACCGGGGCGGGCAACCTCAAGGCCATCACGTCGCAACTCGATCCACTCGGCCTGGTGCAGGTCACCAGCGGCAACCCGAGCATCCGTTCCGACCACAAGGCGCTCGTCAGCATCCGCGACTACATCGACCGCAACGGCACCGCGGACGGTAAGCGCCTGCTCGATCACTTCAGCAGCGCCCCCTTCGGCTGGTCGCAAGACACCCTGCGCTACCTGGTCGCGGCGCTGCTCGTCGCCGGAGACATCAAGCTCAAGGTGTCCGGGCGCGAGGTCACGGTGGCCGGTCAGCAGGCCATCGACGCGCTCAAGACCAACAACGCCTTCAAGCCGATCGGTGTCGCCCTGCGTCAGGACAAGCCGCCAATGGAGGTCTTGGCGCGGGCCGCGCAACGCCTGACCGACCTGATCGGCGACACCGTGGTCCCCCTTGAGGAGGACATCGGCAAGGCGGCGGCGAAGCATCTGCCGCAGTTCCAACACGCCTTTGCCCCGCTGGCTGAGCGCCTCGCCGGACTCGAATTGCCGGGGGCCGAGCGGGTACGCGCGCTCAACCAACAGATCGCTGACCTGTTGTTCACCGACGCATCGGACGCGCCGGAACACCTGGGCGGTGAAGAGTCGGCCCTATACGACGGTCTTAAATGGGCGCAGGCGGTGACCAAGGCGCTGGGGCAGGGCCTAAGCGATACCATCAAGGACCTTCGTGGCCATCAGTGCGCGATCGTCGGCCTGCCCGACAGTGGCGTTCCCGGTAGCCTCAAACAGGACTGCGCCGATGCCCTCGAACGGCTCGCCGGCTGGCTCGACCAGGACGATTTCTATCAGCACACTGCCGACCTCAGCACGATCCGCACGGCCCTGCACGGCAATGTCGCTACTGCGGTGGTGGGGATGGAGAAGGCCCAGCAGGAGCGTATCCGCGACGGTGAGCAGGACTTGAAGCGCATCCCCGAGTGGGCCGATCTGACCCAGGAGACGCAGGCCAATGCGCTCGACCAACTGGCCGGCCTCGCCCTGACTGCCGGCAACGACCTGGCCGGTCTCCAACGCCTGATCAGCCACGAGTTCGACCTTTCCACCCGACTCGAGGAGCTAAAGAGCCGCATCATCCGTGAGGGCCGGGAACGGCAGCGGCAGCGGGTGGAGGACCAGAAAAAGAAGGATGTCCAGGAGGGCAAGGGCAAGACCTCCCGGAGTATCCCGGTGCCGGAGTCGCTGTCGACGACGGCAGAGATCGATGAGCTGATCCGGCGTCTCCAAGCCCTGCGGGCGGAACTGAGCTACTACGATGACTTCGAGCTTCGGTTTGAACGCGAATAACGCGGTGGCACCTCAGGAAGAGAAGATTCACCACAGAGGACACAGAGGACACAGAGAAGAAAGGGCGAGAGGGTAATGAATGGTCAGGCATGGTCGATGAGCAATGACGCGTTCCCGGAGAGCAAGAAGATTCACCACAGAGGACACAGAGGACACAGAGAATTCAATAGTTTGCTATATTTACGCATGGGCGATGGCCCATCTTGCCCGAACGTCCGGAGGGCTATTACTATAATCCTGGCCGGCGAATGGCGCCCATGGCCGCAATGGTGCTCAAGGCGGCTGGGAGTGAGCCTAAGGTCTTCTCTTCTTCTCCTCCTCTGTGATCTCTGTGTCCTCTGTGGTGAATAATTTTGGATCCGTTTATGGCCTTCGATCAGGGTACCCGCAATCGCCTCCAGCGCTTCGTCAACGAGGCTCGCAACTTGCTGACGGAGGAGTTCACGCGTCAGCTCCAGCGCGACTTCGGGATGGACCCCAAGACCGGTGAAGTGGCAGCCATCGCCAAGCTCTCTGACCTGGACGACAGTCGGTTGGAGACCGCCCGCGTCCTGCGGCAGGTGTTTGCCCATTACCTCGCAACGGAGTCCGGCGGGGGGCGGACCGCGGAGGCTCAGGTGCTGGAGCGCATCGTCCGCGAGCAGGCATTTAACGTTCTCAACCGCTTGGCTGCACTGCGGATGGCGGAGGCCCGGGGGTTACTGGTCGAATCGGTCGGTAACGGTTATCAGGCCAAAGGCTTCCAACTCTATGCGCGCCTGGCCGGCACCGGTCTGGGCGAAACGGGCGATGCCTACCGCGTTTATCTCTTCAGCGTCTTCGACGAGTTGGCCCAGGACCTGCGCGGCCTGTTCGGCCGCTACGCACCCCAGGGACGGCTGTTCCCGCGCGAGGCGGCGCTCTTGCCGTTGCTGGCGCTGATCAACGATACCGAGATCGAACCGCTGTGGGGTGAAGACGAGACCATCGGCTGGATCTACCAGTATTTCAATTCCAAGGAGGAGCGCAAGGCGATGCGCGACGCCAGCCAGGCGCCGCGCAACAGCCGCGAGCTGGCGGTGCGCAACCAGTTCTTTACTCCGCGCTACGTCGTGGAATTCCTGGTCGACAACACCTTGGGCAGGATGTGGTTCAACGCCACGGGCGGTCGCAGTGCCTTGCGCGAGCGCTGCCAATACCTGTTGGTCAAGCCGGACGAGACGCCGCCGGTACCGACCAAGCTGCGCGATCCCCGCACCCTGAAACTGCTCGACCCGGCCTGCGGGTCTATGCACTTTGGGTTATACGCATTCGATTTGTTCGAGACGATCTATGCGGAGTACTGGGACCTGTCGGAAGCATTCACCGCAGAGGAAGAAAGATTCACCACAGAGGAAGA
>Ga0247839_1005075_pt1 | contig 16250 bp, 19 predicted proteins | sample LaCruzMarch2015__6_FD_192405 | JGI IMG/M metagenome (GOLD analysis project Ga0247839, IMG submission 192405) | Freshwater microbial communities from meromictic Lake La Cruz, Castile-La Mancha, Spain - LaCruzMarch2015_16m | ecosystem: Environmental > Aquatic > Freshwater > Lake | place: Spain... | reverse complement strand
TGTAGTATGTTTTCTACGCTGGCTAGATCCTGACGTGTGGCTGTTTTGTTCAATAACATTTTGGCCACTTTATCGGGATCGTCTGTTATAATTTTATTGCTAGTACGATCAGCAATTCCAGCAATTTGATTTAATTTATAACCCATGCTTTTAGCAATAGAATTCATTAATACATTACGTTCGCGGCCTTTGTATTTGCTATCAGCGGGCATTGCGCCTAGGACAAATTTACTCCACGGAACATTTTGCAAAAACATAAAATCAGTTTGCACAAATCCTTGATCAGGGCGACCATTGATAGGTGTCTTAAAATGTATGCCTGCTCCTGTTTTTTTAATCCAGTCTTCGGGCTTTTGCTTTTGGCTAAGTGCCCAACGTGTAAGTTGTGCTACTAATTGTTCTTTGGTTAATTGTTGGGCATCAACGGCAATGTCTAAGTCACCCGATGTATCTTTAATACCGGTTGACCCAAGAGTGTTATTTTGCAAATCAAGCCCAGGCAACATTTCTTCTAGCCAAGCCAAGGTTGATTTAACATCGGTTTGATTGATTCGTTGTGTAACAGCTCGGCCGTTGCTGTCTTTGAATACGTTGCCGCCTTCGAACAAACTGGTGCTCATTAAACTGTTCTCTTTTTGAGTTTTTTATTTTCGTTAGTTGCTTTAACTACATTATTTTTTGTAGCATTAGGATCTTTTGGGGCCTTAGGATCTCTGCCTGTTAGTGATCCGGCGGCAGGAACAGCGAGAGCAGTTGCTCTAGCTAAATCAGTCCACAATGGTCTTTGTTTGGCTGGAGCAGCATTTTCTGGTGAAGCAATTGCTTTGATAGCATTAGTAATTTCTTGTTGGTTAACCAGTCCTCTGAAACCTAAACCAGCTAATAAATTTTTCTGCACAAAGGCTGTAAGATAAGCTTCATACTTGCCATCTGTGCGATTTCTAAATGCGGCTAGTGCAGGACTAACCGCGGCGGCCGGTGCTTGTAATTCTTTAAGGGTGGCCTTGGCTAGTTGGTCATATCCAGGTTGTCCAGGTTTTATCTTTTGGCCGCCTACAGTAATCGGTTGCCCGGGTGCTGTACTGCCCACAGTGGCCGGTGCAGTAGCAGGTGGTTGTACCATGTTACGACTAGTTGGTTGTGGTGTTTTTACCAATGGGGTTGGCACACCGGTAGGTTGATTATATGCAACTTTGGCTCCTGCTCCGGTCTGTGCACCATAATTTGGTTTTGCAGGTGTTGTTGCAGCGGCCGTAGTAGCTGGAGCAGTTGTTGGAGCTGGTGTTGCGGTTGTTCCAGGTGCGGGTGTAGTTGGTGGAACAGTAGTACCGGGTGTTGCGTTTACTGTTGCAGGTGGTGTTGCAGTTTTGTTAGGATTGTTAGCATTTGCTGTGTGCGTTAACCCAGTGGCTGTTTTTTGAGTTTGGCCGCCGGTGCTCGATGTTGTTGCGGCCCCGGCTGCCGGTGCTGGCTGTATTGCAATACTTTGTTCTAATTGTCCAACGTAACCTTGCCAAGCACGAAATGCTTTATCGGCTAGTTCGTCTACTCCGCGATTTTTTTTACTTGTTTGGTACCCTTGTTTAGCTCCAGCAATACCAGATTTAACAGAATCAATTATACCTTCTTCTAGTTCGACTTGTTTCTTGTTTGTTAGTTCATAAATTTGCATCGGTTCGTCTCACTGTTCGAGTAAATTTGCCTGGGTCACGCTGATTAATGGCATTCAGCAGTTTACGCTGTAGGTTCTGTGCATCTTCGGCGCTGTAACTGGAATCAATCTGCTCTAGCAAGCGTATAGCACTGGCTATGACATTGGCAGCGCGATTTTCAATGACATGACGGCTATCACGCTCAACGTACATTGAGTCTAGTTCTTCTAGTAAACTACGGGTTTTCTTTTGCATGTGGCCAGGACCTTTTTATTATTTATCGGTTTAATACTCTAAATAACTTTTGATTAATTGGATTTAATTTGTCCTAGTAACTGCTTTAGTTTAGCACTTTGCACATCCGCAGTAATTTTACCCGCATCTTCTCTTTCTGCAGGGTCAGCAGACTCAGTTCCGTTAATCATTGTACTTTTAGCTTTAATACTATCTAACAAGTTACCTTTAGCAAACGAATTAACTGGGCCAGCTTCTTCACCTGGGTCTGTTATACGCATGGTTTCAATGTTATAGTCTAAGTCAATTTTCATTCCAACACCCGTACTTGAACGAGATTTCATACATTGAATTTGATACTTGCCACGCTCACGCATTGCACGACTTGTAAAGATACCAAACACATTATCTGCTGTATTAATCTTTGAAATACCACCCGAAATATGACTATGATCGAACTCTACTTCTTCTACTGCACTACGATTTAACTGACTTGCCGTTACAAATAGTACATTAAGTTCTTTGGCCAAGTTACGCAACTCTTCTGACACATATTTGTCTTTGACAAATAAATCATTTGGGCTGACTTTAGCACTAACTGGCATCAACAAGTCCAAGTAGTCACACATGACAAAGTCTACCTTGATACCCGTTTGCACTTGCACTTCTTTAATATAACTACGAATGTCGTTAATGTTACTCTGCGCCGGTAATGCTTTAATGCGATACTGCCCGGCTTTCTTACTAACTAACTTAACTTTAAGTTCAGTCTGATCAATGTCTTTACGAATTTCTTTTGTACTCATTCCTGCCAGCATAGCATCAGTTCTTAACGCACATAGTTCTTCACTGAGTTCTAAACTAATGTACACACCGCTGAGTCCGGCTTGCAACCAGGATAATGCAATGTTCATCATAACAAGCGATTTGCCCGACCCCGATCCTCCGGCAAAAATGTTAAGTTCTCCACGGCTAAATCCACCATATAAGATCTTGTCCATTTGCGGCCACCCTGTGCTTACTTGTCCGCCTGAATTAAAGTATTTGTCAATACGAGTACGTGGATCTGCCCAGTAGTCTGTGCCCATGTCTTTGGTTAGACTAATCTGAACTGCATCTTTGATCAGTTTTTCTACAGGATCATACTCACCTTTTTCTAGTAAGTCTGCACTTTTAAGAATAGCACGTTCTAGTTCTTGTCTGCGAGTGAACGCCTCAAATGTGTTTAATGCCCAATCACTATGTCCTTCATTTAGTTCAAGTATTGGTGTTATTTTGATTCCTGTTGCTGCACTAATTTGTTCTGGCGCGGGCAGAGTCTTGTATTCGTTACAATGTTGTTTAATAAATTCAGCAACCGGTCGTAAGCTACGATCAAAGTTTTCGGGGTTATAAATATTTTGAACTCTCACAAACAATTCGGCATCCGAAATCATCATTTCTAAAAAAAGCCGTTGCACATCTAAGTTATAATCTGTAATCATATATTTTTCATCATTTATTCTGTAAGTATAACAGAAATGTATTAGTTATACAACTCAATTGACTAAATAAAGGTGTAGTTCACGGAATTGGCGTTCCCAACTACTCTAACACTGTGAAGGAGTGCCAGCAATGATATTTAACAAAAAACACCCGCCAGCAGGCTTTTATGTTTATGCATATCTTCGTAAGTCGGGAGAACCATATTATATAGGCAAGGGTTTAGGTATACGAGCATGGATCCAGCATAGACAAAATAATAAAGGTGTGCATACTCCGCCAGCTCACCGAATTATAATTATTTCATACAACCTACTTGAAATTGGTGCCTTTACATTAGAACGCAAACTTATAAGATGGTATGGAAGAAAAAATAATAAAACTGGAACTCTTCATAATCGGACCGACGGTGGCGAAGGAGCCTCGGGGTTGGTACAATCTACAGAAACAAAACTTAAAAGAGCAGAATCAAATCGTGGTAAAACAAGGTCTGCAAAAACAAAAGACCAAACTCGTCAATCTCTGTTAGGTGTTAAACACTCTATCGAGCGTCGAATTAAAAATAGCGCAGGGCATACTGGGCTAAAACAATCAGAGGAAACAATAGAAAAAAGACGAGCTACTCTAAAAAAAGTTAAACATTCAGAAGAGTGGAATAATAAGGTTAGTGCGGCATTAAAAGGAAGAAAAAGATCGCCAGAACAAATTAAAAAACAAAAAGAAACTTGGAGACTTAAAAAACTACAGTCTTTGACTGTTTAAGACGTTTAACAAGTTGTTTTTTCCTTAGTTGTATTTTAATTTTACTAGTTTCTTTGGCTTGCACGATACTTATCAATGCACCCAGCCTGCCCAAACGAATTACAGCATCGTTCACATCCTTAACACCAGTGGGCCATACCGGCATGCTTACTGCCCACCCTAGTTCCACTGCACGATCTACTAACTTCATGCCGGCTTCATCTTGGTCCGGCACTACAATAACTTCACGTCCGAGACTGCGTATTAGTCTAACCTGTGCGTCATTAATCTCTGCATGTAATACGGCAAGTCCGTTAATGCTTAGTGCGTCAAACACACCTTCCATTACAATTACATATTGCCAGTTGGCACCTTGCAGGTCTGTGCCAAACACATAACCCGGTTGTATGTCCTGAATATATCTAGGATTACGATCATCTAAAAATCTTGTCGTATGTCCAACTACTTGATTGTCATGCGTAAATGGAATTACAATACCCGGGCGTGGCATTGTTTTATATAAAAATGGATAGTCCAAGGGTATGCATCTGCCACGCAAATATTCTTCTGCCGCGGTATTAACTGGTTGCGTATCCGCTGGAAGGTCTCGGTCTTCAAATTCAATGTTTTGTAGTTTGTTTACTATTTCTTGTCGCTCGCCTAGTAGTCCTTCAATTGATTTATGTTTAAGACTTTCAAGATTTATGCGCTCGATTTCTTCCTTGGGTACATTCATCCACTCAAGAAGTTTGCGAGCTTTAAATGTTAAGTTTCTACCCAAGACGAAACTTGCGGTATACCCACAATTGAAACAATGCCAATTGAAGCTACCATCGGGCGATGATTTTATTCCTCCACGCATACGGCGATCGGCTGATTCACCTCTATGGATACAACACGGCGCATTAACTGAAACCCAGCCCGAACTTGTCTGTTTTCGTTTACCGGGTAAAAAGGAAAGCACATCAATCATACTACATTATAGCAGATTATTATGCGAATATCAAGAATATTTGGTGTTATCTATATAAAATATCAACCACAAAACCTGTGCTGATTAGAATCGCGGCACCGGTTTGACTTGGGTTATTTGGATAAAGTCCAGAACCAAATCCTGCATTGGGCAAATACCAATAACCACTTCCGCCATTGGTCACTGTAATTCCTGTGACTGTGCCGCCGGATACCTGTGCCGTGGCAGTGGCTCCGCTACCGTCACCAATGATACTGATCTTAGGTGGCGCCAGGTACCCACTTCCGCCATTGGTTACTGTGATACTAGTAACTACGCCATTTGATGTGGTTGCATACCCGATGGCCGGGGTGCCTGGTTGGGTCGGTACAGCAAAAATACTATTATTAAAGCACAATCTAAGTAACGGATACCAACCCACAATATTCATATGGATGGTGCCGGTCTTGTCAAGATACGTGGTTGAATCTGTGACATTATACCAAATACTTTGATAATTTTCGGCGGCCTGCGCTTTGATTGTACCAGTGTATCCATCTAAGGTCATTTGCACGGTGGTAACTGAATTTACTGGCTCAATAAAACTGCTAAAGAATTCTGTATTTAAAAAACTATTCCAATAATTGCCGCCATTGGGGTTGCCGTACCAATAAGAACTAGCCGGATACTGTCCCCAAGTGGTGCCATCATATGATGCTTGAGCCGATAATTTAGTGGTAGGTATTGTGAGAGATACGCTGGGTATGTGCTGTGGTAATATGCTATCTACAATATTAACAGGAGCACGGGCGCCTGCTTGAGCGTTGGTAAACACCGCTTCGGTGAGATTGCCACTACTACGTTGTATGCTGTAGTTGGCTGGTTGTGCTAGAACTTCCAGTAGGTCTGCTGTGGTCAACGTAACCTTGGCGCGACCGGTTGGCGCATTTAAAATAACCATTTCTTTTTCAACTAATAGACGATCTCCGTCGGTGCTAATTGCACGGAATAGAAACGTACTACCTGTGATATTAACAGGTTTTTCTTGTTGATTAATAAACTCAAACAAGAGTACATTATCAACGCCTTTGTTTATGGTCAGTGGTTTTGCGTACACAGGATTATACCTATAAGTAAAAGTTTCACCGTCGCCAGTATCTATCAATAATACTTGCGCGATCTGTTGATAAATGTAGGCCTGGGTTGAATACATCCTGTATTTAGCCGGTTTAGAAACCAGAGGCAAAACGGTCTGGTAAATAACCGTACGATATGAATAATGATTTTTTTGAAAAACTGGCGGAAAAATACCCGTTTATAACCTTGTGTGTATATGCCACAACGGAATATGTGGGCATCATACAAAATCAAGATGATGCTATTACCACCATTTACGATTTTGGAGCTATACAAGATGTTGATATTAAACGTCAATTCCTAGAATTAGCCAATATTTGGTGGTGGGAAAGCAATCGTAGCGTACCCATTAATATATTCCTCAAAAGCGATTGGGATCCGTTTAGGCCATATCTGCGTACTTTTACCAACAAAGATTTAGAAGTACTACACGGACCTGTGTGCAGTCTTAGCGAAATGAGCCGCAAAAAGTCAAAGCGGAAATCGATTACTCTTGTACGGCGTCTTGATTAACATTATACAATAGTTCTTCAAGAGTAATACTACTACGAGATCCTTTACTACTGTTTATCTTTGCATCTATTATTTGCAAATTTGATGGATGATTTACAACCGTTTCAGCTAAATTAGCGTGCCATGCATCCAGAATACTAAATTTGTGATCAACATGACATGTTTGTTGGCCTAATACATATCCTTGCTCTTTTGCCCAGTGTTGTGCTTTTTTCCTTACAGCTCTTGCATAGTGCCGGTAATCTTTTGCAAGTTCTGGTGTAAGTAACCCAGATTTTTTTCTTTTGGTTTCTTTTATGCGATTAACTGTTTCCTGATTGTGCAACCGGCTTACAAAAGACTCTTTTGTTTTTTCTTTACGGGCAGTATCGCCAGCCCACTGTTGTCTTACCCTAATCGAATGTTGTTCAATGTATCCAGGGCATCTTTGTGTAATTTGCTGGCATGAATACCCACCTTTAGTTTTTTTATACTGTGCTAATAGTCCGCAACCGTGGTCACATAATGTTCCAGTAGGAATATCGTCATGAGTCTTTGCGTGATAATGATACATTGATGGATTATTTGACAAATAATCGCAATGGTTACACTTTCGCGGATAAGTTATTTTGGACATACTATATTTAGTATGCCTTTAAAAAATCACATGCTATCCTGGTTTAATAAATTCATGTGGAGTGTAATTAATTTTGCGTAACCAAGACTATGGGATTTCTTGAACACAAAACCTTTAGAATCATCACCATCCCATACAGTTTCAAACACTTCTGGCCAGGGCCGATTTTGTAAGTGTGCTTTTCCTGGGCGAATAATACTGATAAATGCCGCCATTCTAGGAATACTATCAGGCTTCATACTCTTAAGCAATTCGGTATAATTTCCAATATGTACTAATTGTTTTGCCCAGCCTGAATCAGTCCATAAACGTGACCAATTAGGTTCTTGATCCAGCATTTGTTTGTAATGGGTCGGGCTGTTAATTAATTGATACACCGACATGTTTAATAAATCTATTTTAAAATATCCCAACTCTTCTGCCGCTTCATAATCCATTGTAGCACAGGCATTGATAGGATCATAGGGAATGTCTGTAACATACACCCCCGATGCGTGGCGTCTGACTTGATTTTGCGTGATCTGCCTGGCAGGAACGCAGGAGATAAGTTTTAACACATCATCTCGGTTTGCAAGATCCAAATCTATGTCGGCAGATTTTGTTTTAATTTTTTCTTCCATTTTATGCCTTTGTTCCATGCTGTTTGATCTTTATTTTTTGATACGCCTGACTGACTCTTGGCATATTTTGCAACACGCGGGTCATCTTTGGAGAGACCTTTATTCCATGCCACTCGTCCGTTTTTCTTGATAGTAGCACTTTGTCTTTCTTTTTGTTCTTTGGGCATTGCAACACCTTTATTCCAGGCTGCGCGGCCGTTTTTCTTGATAGTAGCACTTTGTCTTTCTTTTTGTTCTTTGGGCATTGCAACACCTTTATTCCAAGGAACTTTACCTGTGTTAGCGTAACTCACAGCTTCACCAACTAATCGTCTTGCTAATTCATAAAATCTTGATGTCGGGCGATAACGCTGATGATCCGGAGATACTGATAGCATTCTATTAAATGCAAATGACATTTTATGTAGTGCTTGTCCACAATACATTTTAGTTAATAATAAGTGTGCAATAAAATGTTCTCTTGGTAGTAAACTAACTTTATTTTCTTTTAGATTATCACCACCCAGTGATCTTGGAATAATATGATGAGATTCAAAACACACCCCTTTAGGCAATTTTCTCAGTTTTCTTGATTGAATTAACTGATTATACCACTTAGAATATTTGTTGTTTAATGTTTTCATACTATTATTTATCTGCCAAGTCTAAGTCAATAATTTGATCACCAACCCGCTTTCTTTAAAATCTCTTTGGCGTATTCTTGATCTGCTGGATAGTCTTTAAATTTACGCATCCAAAAATCTGCATCGATGTAGGGCCATATCATGGCTACTTGGGTGGCGTCTAGCTCACTTAAAAACGTCTGGCCGGATTCACTATTATAAATGATCCACGGACTAATGCGACCTGCGGTCACAGCATACACCATGGCATTATTATTACCATAGCGTAGGCAATCTTCTGCTGGGTGCCCGGACTTTTCACTCCAGTCTATGCCAAACTCCATAGCACGAGCCAATGCGTCATTTACATTTTCCACACGCAAATAGTCTGTGAGATATTCTGTGTACACCGTGTCTTTGCACCAATGGTCAATTTTTTTATTTTGTTTTAAGACCCACTCGACAAATCTAGCAGGGTTAATAGCATGGATATCTACACAGTAGCGACCAAATTTTACAAACGCCTTGTAATAAGGACTGTCGGCAAAGTTATCAAATGTTTTTAGTTTTGCGCTGCCTTGGGTAAGTTCATAGAACTTTAAGTAAGCATTAAATCCGAGTCGTGCACCGGGTTCGTTTTTTTCTTGGCGGCGGCGACGTGGCTCGCATGAATGCACCGCTAGACTAGACTCTTTAACAAAGTCTTTCTTACAGTACTGACAGGTATATTTCATTTACGAATGCAATTTTTATTAATGTAATTATATAAAAAATCAGTAAGAATGTCACCACCGGACTCGTCCCAATGAACAAATGATGGGTTAAACTCAATGCGATTTCTTTTAAAATTTTCTAATTCGTTCTCTGGAACTTTTCCGCCGTTATCGTAGATATATTGGTTAGATAAAAAAGTTTTAATGTTAATTATTTTAGGATTTTTTTCAATCAGCTGAAATTTTGGATCTTTAAAATTTTGATACCGATGTTCGCAAGTATTAAACATACAATAGTTAACTCCAATGGACTCTAACCATGCACCAAATGTAATAATATCCATTAACCATTTATCCATGTACGAGTTATCAAAATCATGTTTAAATCTATCAATAATATAACGTTCAAGTAATTTAGTTTCAACCTCCGATTTATTAATCTGCTCAAGTACTCGATTAACAATACCGTTTGAGGCGTATGACACCCAATTTTTGTCGTACGGAACATTTTTATCTCCCCACGGAGCTTCTTGCCGATCCCAAAAAGTTAACATTAATACTACAAAAGATACATCTGTATTATTAATCAAATATTCCATAGTAGTTCTAAATGTACGAGCATTACTGCCACCTGCTAAACCAATATTTACAGTATTCTCTATTCCTAGTCGGTCACCAAGTTTGTTAGCGTTTTGCCAGGTTTGTGCAAAACTACAACCATTTACTAAAAGTGTTGTCATTTTTTTGTGTCTTGTCCGCTGGCTTTCAAATAAGCATCTATGTCTTTTTTGGTATTGAGCTGAGCCATTAAATCTATCTCATCATCTTTAAGGTGTGGGTACAGTTCTGCTAATTGCTTTTTAAAACTGCCAGCACCGGGTTCCTTTTTCTTAGGAGCAATCCACTGATGGAACTGATTCCCCATACCAGGGCTTACTGTAGTTGCACACATCCATTGTAACTTAGGGTGGCGATTAATGGCAAAAAAATGTTTATTAAGGCGTTCGTTGGTTGCAATCAAATAAAATTCTTGCAAATCTCTCGATCCTTTGACCGAGGATCCATAGCGGATCATAAGGAAGTTTGAGAACTTTTTCTTTTCGTCAACAGTAAGGCTATCGTAAAACTCTCTGTTCTTACGATCAAACTGTGCCATTTCATTGTTAATGCTAAGTTTATCCACTACCAGGCCTGATTGTAATTTACCACTTCGCAGTTGCGACTAATATCTTTGACAAAATACACACAGTCCGGCTTGGGACCTTCGCCTAGTGGCACACATAACATCTGACCGTTTTTAAGTTTAGGAGCATACCATGTAACTTCTTGATATACATCGATAATTTCAATGTCTAGAAAACTTGGACGAAAACTACTCAGCGGATTAAACTGAAATGCTTTAAATCCGCGATCGTTTATACTGGTCAGTGGTAATACTTCAAGATCGCCTAGGTCGGGTTCGCCGATTAAGATTTGCCAATCCACCGGCATGCGTACTCTATGATTGCCGATACGCAGGACTAACGCAGGGGCCGTAAAACTTTCTAAAAAGATTAACGGAATATAATGATAGTCTGGATCTTTTGGGTTGCTATTATCAAATATAGCAAATCGCATGTCATCAACTTCTTCAGGAAGATGATCTAGTTCAAAGGGGATATTGTCAAGGGTGAGGATTCTAACTTTATTTCTCCTAAATATTATTAGTAGTATAACACATTGAAGGTTGCAGATGCAACCTATTTAGATATCTTTAAGAGCAAGTCAATGCTAAATAAAGGTGTAGTTCGCGATACTAGACATATCCAACTACTCTACCGCTTAAAAGGAGCGACAGCGAAATGATATTTAGTAAACAAAATTTACCACCGGGCTTTTATGTTTATCTTTACCTTCGAAAAAATGGTACTCCGTATTACTGCGGCAAAGGTTACGGAAATAGAGCATATACTCATGGCAAGAGCGAAAAATTTAGAACACCAAAAGACAATTCCAGAATATTAATTGTAGCTTGCAACTTAACTGAATTATGGTCTTTGGCACTAGAGAGAAAAATTATCAGATGGTATGGTCGAAAAGATATCGATTATTCAACCGACAAAGATTACGGATCTTTACATCCAAAAGGTATCCTACATAACAAAACAGATGGTGGAGAAGGTGTATCTGGATTTGTGCGTTCGGTGGAATCTAACTTAAAAAATAGCAAAGCTGCAAAAGGAAAAGTTCCTTGGAACAAAGGATTAAAAGGAGCATACAAACAATCCGCTGAATCTAATGCTAAAAGATCTGCCACCCTCAAGGGTTGCAAATCTCCTAATAAGGGTAACTTTGGTGAACTAAATCCATTCTACGGTAAGAAACACAACAATCCTAAAAAATGTGGAGTTCAAAACATAGGAAGAGAACCGTGGAATAAAAAGATAAAATCTACTTGTATTCCAACTTCTCTATAGACATCGGATAATCTGCATCTTTATAAAAAATTTTTCTTTTTTGTAGATGTCTTTTGGCAAATTTACAGGTGCTTGTGATATCCCAAATACTGACATGATCTTTGTCTTGTGCTTTTCGAAGACCCCGTCCAATTGATTGTATAACTCTAACAAAACTCTTTCCAGGTTCGATCATAATTACATTGAATAGTCGAGGCACATTGATTCCTACCGCAGCTACCCCATAGGTGCAAACTAAAATTTTCCCAGTAGCCTCTGCCACTTCATCATATTCATCCTGTCTTGCCTTTGCTTTAGTTGCACCACTAACAAATACTGCCATATCGCCCAGTAATTCAACCAAGGCATGTCCTGCGGCAATACGGTCAACTAAGACCAGAGTATTGCCTGTCTGATTAACCTGCTCGATTAACTTGGCTATAGTTTCTAATCTGTCTGGATCCTCAAGCAAAAACTTTAGTTCACTTTGATAGTTGGTGAACTCCGCATGGTCGACTAATTGCACTACATTCACGTGGCACTGTGCCAGTACTCCGCGAGATTGTAACTCGCTGGCACTGAGTTGATTAATCACTGGGCCGAGACTGCATTTTAATGCTTGGAATTCATAGGGTTCTTTGGGTACTGTACCTGTAAGGCCCCAACGAATCGGAATACGAGACATAATACTTGTAAGCAGGGTCTTTAGTGCATCGGCTTTGGCCATGTGTACCTCATCCACCATTACACATACTACATCTTCAATAAAATCGTGTATGGTAATTTCCGCTACACTATTCTTTGTATTTTTCATTAAGACATTTAGACTTTGCCATGTGCAGATAGTATGCGTCTTTCCGAACTCCTTGCGGTCTCCAAAAAATACACCCACATCGAGTCCAAGTGCAATATAATCTTTTTCTGTTTGTGTAACTAAACTCTTGTTAGGTACAATCACAATTGTGCGACCGTGTGCCTCACAGCGTTGGCTAAGTGCCGCTGTCATAATAGTCTTACCAGCGCCCGTAGCGATCTCTTGTATACTCTGCGGATTCTCTAGGAAGTTATTAATAATCTCAACTTGATAATCGCGTAACACAATAGGTTGTCCTTCTATTGGATGCCCTGGGCCCCACATGATATGACTAAATGTTGTTTCGGTTACTCGCTCAAAATCAAAGGTAGTACTATACTCTCTCTGGTCATCTAGTTCAATATCATAGTTAAACTTTTCTAGTATAGGAATAATTTCAGGTAGCAAGTTTACATAAGTGCTGCCACCAAGTTGAAAGTAGCTTACCTTGCCATCCCATCGACCAAGCCTAACCGCGGGCAAATATCTTGCACCCGGAACATCATACTTGAATGCATTCACCAAGGCACGACGAGCGTCGAGTTCTAAGCCTTCGATTTTAATGTTTACTTCATCTCGGATTATAATTGTGGCTGTTCTCATTCCAAATAAACTTTATTTACATGTTGTCGTTGTTGTATTTCTTTAAGCAATTGGTCTCTAGGCATAGTTTCTACTAAGTGTGCAACCGGAAATTCCAAAGGCAACAACCTAGGATCCTGGAATTGTGTATACCCTTTATTCTTAAAAAATTCTAAGTGCTCATTATAATATTGTTCGCTACGATCTACTTTTTGTTTTACTACTTCTGAGGTATTTTCAAAAAATAGTACCTTAAAATCGGCACTGCAATGATTATAGGGCTGGAACATTGCATCCGGTGCCATATAATTATCATGGTCTGTTGCAAAATCTAATAGGGTTTTACCTACCTCGGCATAGTTAATGCACACACTACCCCAGGATGGGGCAAGTTCACCGTAAGTTTGCATCATATCCACGGGCATACATTTTGTTTTAGGAAGTCCATACCATGTGCATACAAAACGAGGAAGGCTGCCTCTAGCAACAGATTCACATCGATGTACTCCGATATTTAGATCAGCTAGTGCTTGTCTAACTTCTGCAGGAGCTCGATTCCAATATTCATGATCCTGCTGATCTAATTGTCCATGATAGCGTTCAAATATATTGTGCATATAATTTAAACAGTCTTGATCATACACATTGGTAAATGGTTTTGTAATAATAACTTCGTGAGCATTTATGGTGTTGACACACTGACGCATTATATTCTCAGCACACTCGATTTCTTGTTCTATAGGGTTAAATCCGTAAAATCTTTCTGGTAAATCTAGTGGATAATCGTCTCGCAACGACATACGCTCTAGCCATAGGTCAGTTAACGGTGTATCTAATAGTTTAAATTTTAAGGTTAGCGAATCTTGCCCGATTAGATCAATGTGTAGGTAATTTAGATTCATGTATCAGTATAACATACTTAGCAATACAAAGTCAAAAAAACCGGTACCTTTTTAGGAGTACCGGATAAAGTGTAACGCTTTGGGCGTTACAGGAGCTACTGTCTACTTATTAGGGTATTCTACCCCTTAAGAATTCTTCATACATGTGGTTGCGGCCAATGCTCTCCAATTTGTCTCGCTTACACGGGTCAAATCTGCAATCTTAAGAGCCATACGCAAGCTCATCTCACGCAATTTAGTTTGATTCTGTTCCATAAAGTCGATTACCATGTCGCCTTGTTCTTGGTTAAAATCGTAGTCGGCAAATAATTCACCTTTGCGATAAATCTGCTTAATACGCAAGAAGCGATCACGCATGGTGTTTAGAGTCAAGTCCAAAAAGTGACAGCGACTCTGAAGTGCTTCTAAGTGGTCTTGTAATTTCTTACTTTTAAGATTGCTGAACTGTAAGTTGGTGATAAAGATACAGGCACCTTTGAAGTCAAACATATCTGGAACGCCTTCACGACGCAACATGGACGAGTCCGAGTTCCAATAAATTCTACGCTTCTTACCAGAGTCCAATGCGGCCTTGAGAATGTTCAAGGATAAGTCATCTTGGAACACTGAGTCGCAATCGTCAAACACCAGGACATTGTTTTTGTCTGAATGTTTGTACAGGGTGCAATATAATCCGATTGGTGTCATTGCACCTTTGATCACTTCGTACTTAACACGACGACCACTTAACTTGTCAAACAAGCCAGACAGCTCTAATTGCTTTTCTACACCATATGACTTGCCAACTCCAGGAGGGCCAACTACAATCATTGCACGGACATCTCCGGCAATTGTGGCCTTGGTCATTTGATCCAAAATATCAAAACGTTCACCAATACGAATCATTACTTCTTCGTCGGTTTCCAACGGTGCTATTTGTTTTACCGCGGCCACTGCTAGTGATTCTGTAGGCAGGCCGCCTACGAATTCTAAATTCTCAATGCTGTCTACATTGATACGAACAATATCTGGGTACTCTGCGCCAAAATAGCCATCTGCATTTACAGTCACATAGCCTCCTTTGGCGCCTGTCTGAAATCCTTTAACCAATGTAAACGCAATATTCTGAACTGGAATATTACGATACACACCATTTATAATTTTTACTGTACTCAAGGTTAGCTCCTTTTTATTAACTATACAACTATTATACTATATTGGCGATTTCTGGTCAACCGCTTATTTCTTAGCGATTTCTTTGATTTTATCTTTGTATTTGATTTGAGCCAAGCAAACACCATATAATGTGTAGAGTATAATTCCTACCATTGCTGTGGCCCCGGTGTACATTATTATATCTGGACTACCGTAAGTGAACACTAACTTAATGATTACCACTGCCGCTATTGCGGTTCCTACTAACCCTGCTACCATTCCTACTGCTCTTAATTGCTGTTTCATCATTGATTCCTTTTCCGAAGATTTATTACTATAGCTACTATTATAAGAGAAAAGGAATTAACAGTCAACCGTAAAAAAAGCCCTAACAAAGTAGGGCTTTTAGTAGGTTAGTGATTACTAACTTATTCTCTGCCGGCAGTAATTGTGAAATCAAATTCAAATAATCCGGATCCTTCTGCTGGAAACTCAACTTCCCAACCCCAAGTCCCAGGAGGAGTGGGGCCACGTGTTACGGCCACTCCGTTGATTACAACATTGTTTCTTGGATCGCCGGGCCACGTAGTAAACCCTGTCGGTCCAGAACTTACACCTATTTGTAAATTATGGGCATCAAGAACCGCATCTTTTTCTTCGGGTGTGCCGGATTCTAATATTACAATCTCGGCCGGACTTAATGGAGGAACTGCACAGGCGGTATAAATTGCAATTTTTTCAGCTGATGTACTTGCTGGATTTGTTAATACACCTATTTCACTTTCTGTATATACTGGATTATAAATAGACATATAATTTGAATATATTTGTTCAAAGTATGCATCGACTCCTACTGGACTATCGAGCGATATTGACACTGGTACAGTGCCTGCAAAATCAACGGGTAATTCACAGGTAAACAATACTACTTGGTCGCTGGGTAGGCGGCTTACGTCACTGGTGTATAATGTTGGTATTGTTCCAGTGTATATTACCGTTCCACTTAAGGTTGCTGTAATCACAATTGGATCTGTTCCTGTTGGGGCGTAGCCTTGCCCTAAAAATTGAATTGTTCTGTTGAC
>Ga0247839_1005071_pt1 | contig 16262 bp, 16 predicted proteins | sample LaCruzMarch2015__6_FD_192405 | JGI IMG/M metagenome (GOLD analysis project Ga0247839, IMG submission 192405) | Freshwater microbial communities from meromictic Lake La Cruz, Castile-La Mancha, Spain - LaCruzMarch2015_16m | ecosystem: Environmental > Aquatic > Freshwater > Lake | place: Spain... | reverse complement strand
ACTTAAAAAGTGTTCTTCTAAATGCCCTGATTTATTGATTCCATCTTGGTTTTTTCTAAAATAATCAACTATAATCCATCTTCCTCCAACTTCCATAAAATGATCTACATGCTCAATGGCAATATCTAAGTTAATGTATTGCAACGATTCAGAATTGATAATGGTTTTGTATTTCTGTTCCGATTTAAAATCTTCAAACTTTGCATGGTGACAAATCAATCCTTTATATTTAGTTTCAATATGTGTTTTTTGATTCACGTTGGGAGTCAATGCTTCTACATTGATTCCGTTTTGTTTTAACATAGCCGATAAGCCGCCCATTCCACAACCAACATCCAAAACCAAGCCTTGTTTATCACCAATTAAATGCATGATATTTTCAGCATATTTCATTTGTGCTTCTTCCACATCTCTAACAGAAATAGCGTCTGGGGCAATATTTATATCTTCAAAATAACCCCAATGAAGCATGTCGTTTTTCAAAATTTTTGAATACAAATACAACTCTAAATCGTAAGAAGATTTATCGTAATTAGCGTTTTTTTTGTGGTATTGATATGCTCTAAACCAGTTTATTGGATTTAAAAAAGTTGTAATGTTTTTATTCATTAGTAGTAAAATATTTGTGTTGAAAGGTTACAATTATAGTAATTTATCACTAATAAACTAGTTTTCAAAAAACACAAAGGCTAATTGTTATAAAAAATTTGAAAAACATAGGAACTTAGAAAAACATAGAAATAAAACAATTGGAAAATAACTTTTTTTTTGTATGTGTATGGTATCATTATTATTTATCACAACATAAAGAATTGTTCCGTAGGAACGACACTATTGTAACAACAGGTTTTAACCCGTTGAAAAAACGCTATACCTTACACAGAACCCCCCAAATAAAAGCTAAAAGCCAAGCCTTAAGCTTGGCTTTTAGCTTTTATTTGGGGGGTTCTGTAAAATTATTATAATCCTCCTCCACCAGATTCATTGGTGGCTATTCAAATTAAACTCCTTCGGAGTTTTCCTCAACTTGACACACATGCTATAGCAATCAGGATTTGTTCAAAAAATTAACCTAAATCCTTATTCTCTTTCCACTTTTAACTCATGTATCAAGTTGTTTTTCATAAAAATATACAACCTAAATTTTAAGCCCGATTCAGTTTCATAGCTCGCAATGGCATATTTAGCGCCTTGAGCCGAAGCTCCTCTGTGTTTAATATTAATGGTTTTGGAAGGATAAGTGTCAAAAAACTTTTTAAGCATTTGCTCTGCTTGCGCTTTGCTACAAAGACTTTCAGTTTCTAGTAAAGTAATTTCCACATTAGCATTTAAAAACTTTGAAACTACATCGCTTTTGTTCGATTTAATGGTTAAAACTACATCATCAAAAACATCGGCTTTACTAATAAATGGAATCAAGAATAAAAATAATAATATACGTTTCATAATTTTGAGTGCTTTATAATTTGATATTGCAAGCTTAAACATTTTTTACTAAAACCATGCCATATTGTTTAAAACTTGAATATAAAAAGTTATTTCTATTGGCTTTTTGCAATGCAACATAAACTTAATTATGCAAAGCAAATTGAAAATTATATTTTGCCACGTTTTAAAAGACAGCCCGAATGAAATATTTATATATTATTATCACGTTTTTACTAATTAACTCTACAAGTTTTGCTCAAAATACTGGTTTAGTAACTGGTAAAATAATAGATGCTAAACGCAATGAAACCCTTATTGGTGTTACCATTGTGGTTAAAGGAACTTCATATGCAACACAAACAAATTCAGAAGGAATTTTTACTTTAAAGAACATAAAAGCAGGAGAATATAATATTGAAATAAAATATTTGGGTTTCAAAACAGTTTTAAAAACTGAGGTGAAAGTAAATGCTGGTCAAACTACCAATATTGGAACTATTGAAATGACAGTGGCCAGTACCAATATGGACGAAATAGTAGTTTTAGGAAAAAAACCTTTAATTGATGTTGACAAACCTCAAACGGTTAATACCATCAGTCAAGACAATATTGAGCTTGCTCCTTCGCGCCAATTGCAACAAATTATAAACACACAACCTGGCGTAGTTCAATCGCCAGCAGGTGTAAATATTAGAGGTGGAAGAACCTATGAAACTGGAACTTATATAGATGGTGTAAATGTTACAGATCCTCTTTCTGGAACTGGATTTGGATTAGATATTGGCTCCAATGCAATTAGTGAAATTGAAATTACAACAGGTGGAATTGGTGCAGAAGTTGGCGATGCTACTTCAGGTGTAATTAGCACTAAAACCAAGCGTGGTGGCGATAAATATGAAGTAAATGCAAGTTACAAAAGAGATGATTTTGGATTCAATAAATCTTCGAAAGCCAATTGGAATAGTCAAGTAGCTGAGTTAAATGTAAGCGGACCGTTTATGAAAAAAACTTTGAAGAATAAAGTTAAATTTTCAGTGGCTTTGCGCTCTGCATTTAGCGATGAATTTTATAGAAATCCAGCTAATCAAGTTGTTTCATCATTATACAGTAACACCAATTTTAGTCCTTTTCAAGACAATAGATGGAGTGCCTTTTTAAAAGTAAATTACGATTTTAAAAACAATAAAAAGTTTACATTTAGTTTATTGCGCTCTATTAGCATTAATCAAGACATAAACATGTTGAGAATATTTGGAAATGATGTTCCTTTTCAACCAGGATTCCAATATAATTTTAGCAAGCAAATGGACAATGCCAACACATTTACCCACGATGCTTACATGCAAGTGATTAACTATAAACAATCAGTAAATAAGCGTTTTAGTTACGATGTTACCGCTTCAAGATTTTTTGTTCAGTTACGTGCAGATGCCAATGGAAGAGATTGGCGACCAAAAAATGTAGATCAAGAATTTGATGCCAATTCCATTAATTTATTTCCAACTTTAATCTTTTTACCAACTGCAAATGGTGATGTACGTTTTGTTCAATTATCTGACGGATTTAACAATAACAACGGAATTGCCAGCTTATGGCATCATCATTATTTAGAAGAATATGTGCTAAAATCTCAAGGGAATTTGTTTTCAAAAAATTCAATGAACAAATTCACTTTTGGATTTGAAATGAAGTTTCAAGAAATGCTTTGGATTGATATCATTCGTCCTTGGATTGGCGCACCAATTACTTTATCTGATGGTACACAATCTCAATCGTTTAGGCTTGGCCAACAAAGCGATGTTTGGAAAGTAAATCCACGTAGAGGCGGTTTTTATGTAACCGATCAAATTAAATACAAAGGTTTGGTAGCTAGTATTGGTGGGCGCTTTGAATATTGGGCACCAGGAAAATACATAGACGATGCAATTGCCGACCAACGCTCGCCAATTAGAGATGAAATAAGAGAGGATTATTTAGCATTGTCTACCAAAATAGGCGACATGAGTTACAAGTTCCGTTTCCTTCCAAAAATATCTGCAAGTTTCCCCATTGCTGAAAATAAAATGCTTTATTTTAATTACGGACATACTACCATTTTACCACATCCTTCATATATTTATCCAGGTTTAAATCCTTTGTATCAAGATAGAAGCACAGCCGCAGCAGTAGGAAACCCAAACCTAAACCCAGAAGTAGATATTAGTTATGAAATAGGTTTGCGTTCGCAATTAACCACCAACGATGCTTTAACAATTTCGGCTTTTTGGAAAGATAAATACGAGTTTATAACCACTGCTTCGGTAATTGTAAAAGACATTACAGGCCGAGATGTAACCAGAACTATGCGCATTAATTCTGATTTTGCACGAAGTAGAGGAATTGAAATTGGATACATTAAACGAATTGGAACTTGGTACCAAGGTCAAGCATCGTTTGCTTACATGGTTACCACCGGACAAAGTGCAAGTGCCAATGAAAAACTAAAGGAATTATTGGCAAGTGGAGCAGTAGAGGATACTAAAGAATATTATTTACCTTGGGATGTGCCAATAGATTTTAAAACAAATCATGTATTTAAATTAAACAGAAAAAGAGGATTATTTAACAAAAGTTGGTTAAATAACATGAGCTTTTATTTTGAAACTGTTACTCGTTCGGGTGTTAGATATACTCCTTCTATTTTTTCGAGAAACGATGTGCAAACAGGACGACCAATTTATGTTACCGATCCAAATCCGGATGCTAGATGGAGTAAAATTGGCGAATATTGGTTTTGGGCCGATTTTACTTTTACCAAGTTTGTAAACTTTAAAAAAGCAAAATTTGCATGGAATATTCAAGTGAGTAATATTTTCGATAATCAAAATTCATCTATAGTAAATCCTGTAACTGGAACTGCATATAATAATGGCGATAATGTTCCAGAAACTTGGACCGACCCAAGATACATAGACCCCAGATTAGGCAATGGAGGCCCACCTCCTACTAACCCCGCTAGGTATTTACAACAACGACATATTATGGTTGGTGTGAGTGTGAAGTTTTAGTATTTAAAATATAAAAACTAAAACTTTGAAATTGATTTTAGTGAAATAATATACCTAATTTAATAAATAAAAGGAGGCTGTTTTATATTTTTTCAAATAGACTATTCTTTATACACCAAAATATTATTTATAATTATTATTTTGCAAGAAAATTTTCTGTTAAATGTTTAAAAAACACCAAAACATTATTTTAACTATTGCAATAATTCTAACTGTTTGTTTTTTTCTGACAAAACATTTTTCATGGAAAAATATAGATGAAAAAGGAAATATTAGTGTAATAGAAAGTGATGGGAAAGGTTATTATTTGTATTTGCCCAACATTTTTATTAATAAAAATATTGCAAGTCAAAATCCTGATAATCGATATATTTTAAAAACAGAAAATGGAGCAATAAATAAATATTATATTGGAACTGCTTTATCTATGTTCCCGTTTTTTTCTATTGGATATTTTTCAGCCTATTTATCAAATGAGCCATTAGATGGATATTCTATTCCATTTCAAAAATCAATCAATTTTTCTGCATTATTTTACCTTGCACTTGGGCTTTGTTTTTTTAGTGCTTTATTACTTTTATACCAAATAAAACCTTGGATTATATGTATAACTAACATCTTACTTGTTTTTGGGACAAACTTAATGATGTACACAGTAATACATCCATCTTTTTCACATATTTATTCTTTTTGCTTTATTAGTATGTTTTTGTTTTCAAGTAAAAAATTTCTACTTACAAAAAACATAAAACATGCAACTGTAGCAGCATTTGCTATAGGTTTTATAACAATTATTCGACCAATTAATGGGATCATTATTTTAATAACTCCATTTTTATCGGGAAGTTTTTTTGAATTTAAAGCTATTGTTTTAAATCAAAAAAACTTTAAATTATACTTTACTCCAATTACTATTTTTTTTAGTATAATTTCCGTTCAACTTTTTATTTGGTACATTCAAACTGGCTCATTATTTAATTGGAGTTACCAACATGAAGGATTTTATTTTTCAAATCCACAGATAATAAATGTACTGTTTAGTTTCAGAAAAGGATTCTTCATTTATACACCTTTAGCATTACTTTCTTTATTTGGATTGATTAAACTATTTCATCATTCAAAATTTCAATTTTATTCTATTGCAAGCTTTTTGATTATACTAATATATCTTACTTCTTCATGGTGGTGTTGGTATTACGGGCCTTCATTTGGCCAACGTTCATTTGTAGAATATTACAGTATATTTGGATTATTATTAGCAATTTTATTTAACTATTTTTATAAAACAAAACTTGGTTATTTTACTATTTCAATAGCTTTAGTATTTAGCTTGTTTAACATAATTCAGAGTTATCAATATGTAAAACATATTATTTCATCGTGGGATATGAATTATGAAAAATACAAATATGTTTTTCTTCAAACTTCCGAAAAATATGCTTGGAATTTAGGTGGTTGTAATGATATAAAACCATTTCATAAAAAAGAAACTTTATTACTAAATTATAATAGCGATTTTGACTATTTGAATAGTTTTGGTAATGAAATTATATTAAAAAAATTTGATAATAAACACCATCAAATAAGTGATTATTCTAACAAAGAATACAATGGCAAAATTGAAATAAAACCTAATGAAACTATGCTAAAGCATCGAATGTTTTACGCAGAAATTGAGTTAGATAGATTTGAAATTGAAGCTTCAAACAATTTAAGTCCAATAATGGTAATTTCTATTACAGATTCAATGAATGCAAACATTTTTTATTATTCTTTTCCTATAAATGAAATTCCAAATTCCTTTAAAAATGAATGGAAAACAATCAAATATTCTATAGAAATACCCAAAATAACTAATGTAAAAGATAACTTACAATTTTATATTTGGAACAAACATTTTCAAAAGTTTTATATTGATAATTTTAAATTAAAACTAACTGGAATTGACTAATTGTACAAATACTTTAAATTCACCAATTGAAAATACTCAAAAATAAATATTTACTCTTTCTAATTATTGCCATTGCATATATTATTTGCAACGGCTATTTATTCAATACTGGCGATCAAGCGGAGCATTTGCCACAAGTTTATCAAAAGCTAAATCCATCGCTTTATCCCAACGATTTCTTTTTAAATTACTACAATCAAACTTTTACTGTTCGCTATTATTTTACTTATTTGGTTTATACATTTTCATTGGTTTTTGGAGTAAAAGCAAGTTGTTTTATTATTTATTTTATTTGTTTGTATGCCTCCATTGCTGGTCTTTTTGAATTAGCAAATTACTTTTACAACCAAGAATTAAAATCTTGGTTATTGGTAATTTCTTATTTGTTTTTATTCCGCCATTTTACTGTTGGTGGAAACTATTTTCAAGATGATATGTTGGTGGGGAGCAGTTTGGCTGAAGCATTCTGTGTGTGGGCATTTGTATTTGCATTCAATAATAAATTCTTTTTATCTGGATTATTATGTGGCTGTGCTGCTTTATTTCAACCTCTGATAGGATTGCAAGTTGCTGGCATTATTGGACTGGTGTTATTGGTAAATTTATTGATTGTAAAGCATTATAACATTTCATATAAAAATATACTCACTTTTGGATTAGCTTTTACAACCATTTCATTATTCATTTTTGTTCCTGTTTTTTTAACCCAATTGAACAGCAATCAAATAAACCAAATGGAAGCGAATAAAATTCTTTTTGAATACCGTGGAGCTTTGCATTATTTACCTCAATTATTTCCTTTAATAGAATATGTTTACACATCTTTTTTTGTATTTACATCATTGGTAACTTTGTACTATTTTACAATAAAAGACAAAAATTTATTCTTCACCATCATTACAATAATTGTAAGTCTTTGCATCCTGTTTGCAATAATTTTATACTTGAATCCAACCAATAATTTAGGTAAAATTCAATGGTTTAAAACTACTGTTTGGTTAGGATTGTTTTGTAGTATATTGTGTGTGAATTTAATACCAAATAAGCTTATAAAAACAGGTTCATATTTATCAATTCTAACGATTTTGTCTTATCTAATTTTCAATTATTTAATTTTGAAAGAACCAAATAATACTCAAATCAACAACCAAAGTATTTCCACTCAAACACATGAATGGATAAAACAAAATACTCCAACAACTGCACTGTTTTTAGCTCCTCCAAACGATTATTCCTTCAATTGCGAAGCCCAAAGAGGCACACCTGTAAATTATAAAGCCATTGTTCATGAAACCAATTATTTAATAAGTTGGAAACAAGCAATGGAAAAATATTACAATATGGATTTTACTAAAGTAGAAAGATTGAATTGCTTACCAACTGCAGTGCAAGGGTTTTACAATATTGATTTTACAAAATATCCTTATAAAGAAATTGATTATATTTTGCTTGCAAAACATCCCCGTTTACAAGCCTATTTCAATAAAAACCAAGTTTGTTACGAAAACGAAGAATTTGTAATTTTAAAAATGAAATAATTTACCAAGTAATTTCTTTTGGTAAAAACTGCGAAGTATCGCCATTATTTCTAATCAAATCTCTTACAACCGAAGAACTGATTGGTGTATAAGCAGGATCGCACATGAGGAAAACAGTTTCAGTTTGAGGATGAATAATCTTATTCATTTGCGCAATGTTTTTTTCATAGTCAAAATCGGCCATGGTTCTAATGCCACGTAAAATGTATTTAGCATTTATTTTCTCACAAAAAGTAACTGTTAAACCTTCATAAGCCATGGCTTTAACGGTAGGTTCGTGCTTAAAAATATCAAATATCCATTGTTGGCGTTGATCAATAGTAAACAAAGTGCTTTTAGAACTATTATGCCCTATTCCAACCACAATTTCATCGAACAAAGGCAATGCACGTTCTATAATATTTACGTGTCCAATGGTAATTGGATCGAACGTTCCGGGAAATAAGGCAATGCGCTTCATGATAGTATGGTTTAGCTATTTTTAAAAAAACTAAAGGTAGATTGCCCATAATTTCTTTTTTCAAAAAAATACTTTTGTTGGCTTAAATCCAAATTACTTTGGTGTTCTACTATTAACCAAGCATTTGTATTTAACAATTGCTTTTCAAAAACTACAGTTGGAATGGTTGGCAGTTTGTCTAAAGCATAAGGCGCATCAGCAAAAATAATATCGAATTGATCTGTGCATTGATTCATAAAAGAAAATACATCTTTTTTAACAGCATTTAGTTGAGTAAATTGATGTTTTGTGATGGTTTCTTTGATAAATTTTATACAACCAAAATCAATGTCAACACTGGTTACTTTTTGAGCGCCTCGGCTACAAAATTCGTAAGCTACATTGCCAGTTCCACTAAACAAATCGAGACAAGTTAATTTTTCGAAATCAAAATTATTTTCTAAAATATTGAATAAACTTTCTTTGGCTCTGTCGGTAGTTGGCCTAACAGGCAAACCTTTTGGCGCGTGAATAATTATGCCTTTGTGTGTGCCACTAATTATTCGCAAAGCAATACATTTAAGGCTGTAAAATAATGATGTTCTGGTATATTTTCAAAAGCATTTGGATAAGTAAATCGTACATTTCTTTTGCCTAATTGCATGCTTTTACAATATTTTTCAAGCAAGGCAAACAAACTATTATTGGAATCAATTTCACCATAAATAATTAAATTTAAATCGCCCGAAATGCCTAATTCTTCGGCTACTGCCAATACATAATAAACAATATCTGTATTGTTATCAAATTTAAAATTATTGCTAAAATTTACTTGATCATTTTTAAACTGAAGCAAGTCAACACTATCGTAATTTATATGGATAAAAACATTGGTTTCAGCATGTGTATTTAAAGAAATATAACAAGCTTTTATAAACAACAACGATTGATGAATAATATCGGCACTTGGCATATTGAACCTAATAAATTTCAAAGTTTCGTTCTTTACATTGAACACATTTGCCATGTGTTTAAAATTCAATTTGTTTGAAATTACTTGGGAGTTTTCCTTTATTTTATTGTTTATTTTATAGTAATCTTCTAATGCAATTAAATTAATTAAAGTATCGGGTACTAAAATGCAATTGCTATCGGCAATAATTACGGTTTTGCTTTTATAAATTGGTAAAAATTCATTGCTAATTTCTTGGTATTCTCTAAGTTCGTTATAACTCATGTTTAAAAACGAAAGTGAATTATTTGAAAAAGTTTTAAAAGAAACAATCCTATTTATTTGTTCATCAACAATAACTGAACTCAATTGATGCTGAGCAATCAATAAAAAATACTTATACCTAAAGCTACTTTCAACATTGTAATCGCTATCTGCGAAGTGTTGAATATCTAATATTAAATTGTTTTCAGTTTGCATGAGGTACACTTACATTCGCAAAATATTTTTTTTTACTGACAAACGTAAATTATTTTTAAGAATTATGATAGAAAAACTAGATTGGATACCTTTAGATCCTGATTTTGAAGCAAGAATGATTGAAAAATCGATAGGCAATTTATTTATGCAAGATGTGGGTTTTAAGTTTCACAAAATAGAAGCCGGTTATATTGAAACCTATTTAGATTTAGAGCAAAAACATTTACAACAAATGGGTTTTGTTCATGGTGGAGTTACTGCAACCATGGCCGATATAACTACTGGCTTTGCTGCATTTACATTGGTAAATAACAACCAAACGGTGGTTACAGTTGATTTAAAAATTAACTATATCAATCCAGGAAAAGGAACTCAATTAAAAGCCAAAGGACAGGTTTATAAGGCAGGAAGTAAATTGATTTTTTGTAAAGCAGAAATTTTTATTGTAAATGATTCAATTGAAACTCAAATAGCTTTTGCTGATAGTATTATGGCTGTAGTAACCAAAGAAGACATGGCTAAAAAATAAATTCATAACAAAATATTATTTGCAATTTCACCTAAATTAGAAATAATAGATTTTAAACATTTTGTGTTTATATTTTTACAAAATTCATGGAAAATAATTTGAAATTATTGAGTAAAATTGTGATATGAAAAACAAAATTATTGAACTTTACGAAACCATAGGATTAATTAGTATTTTACCAATTATTGTTTATTTTATTTTGTTAATTCCAAGTACAATTATTTTTGGTTTTACTTGGTTTTTATCACCATTACAACCAGAAAAATTTAGCGACTTAGAATTATTAAACAACTAGTTTATTCAAAACCTAGTTGTTTAATAATTTGCTCTACTTGCCAGTCTTCAATTGGATTGTATTCCTCTTTTAAATTTCCACCATAAAACTTAGTCATTCCTTGCCAAAAATAAGCGGTAAAACTACCTCTATACGTTTCTAATAAATCGTAAGTAGTTCTGCCAGTTTCGCGGTAAATTAGTTTAATTAATATTTTCCCTTGGCTTACAGTCAAACCTTTTAAAGTTTCCATAAATTGGTCTTTTATGTTGGCTTCCGTTTTTTTCAAATAAGCTTTTCGTGCTTTTTCATTAGGTAACAATTGTAAGTTTTGTTCTAACATTTGGTATCTAAAAGCAGCAAGTTTAGCAAAGGGCAAAGCTTTTTTTACATTATAAACCAAGCGTTGATAGTTTTTTTCGTATTCAGGATCTTTCTGAGCTACAACAATAAAATCGGGAAGGGTAATGTTTTTTATAGTATCCTGCGCTTTTGTTGCAATTGAAAATAATAGAAAAAATGCGATAAAAAGGTTTTTGAAATTCATAAAATCTTACTTGAAAAAATAATGCCAAAAGTATTCTAATTGATGGTAATTTCAATTTGTTGTTGCTTCATCATTTCTTTTAGCTTTTTTATTCCATACCTAAACCTACCTTGAACAGTGTTAATGTTTTCGCCAATTTGATCGGCTATTTCTCTAAATTTAAGGTTGCCCCAATGCTTTAAAATAATTACTTCCTGTTGATCGGGTGGTAGTTGTAAAATAAGATTACGTAAAATATTTGCTTCTTTTTCAGCTTCATACGCTACAAATGGTGCTATTATTTTATCATCAGCATAATTATCAAAATAGCAGTAGCCATCATCTTCTGAGTTATTACTTGTAAAATTTGAAAAAAGTTGTACCTTTTTCTTTGACGATTTACGCAAATAATCTATTGAAAAATTATTGCATAAGCATAATAAATACTGTTTAAATTTTCCGTTTTCTTTATATCTACCATCATTGATTACCTCAATGATTTTGATAAAAACATTTTGAAAAATTTCATCGGCTACATCCCTGCTTTTTACTTTTTGTAAAATAACAGCATAGCTGGCATTTTTGTGCTTTCTGAGTAAAGTTTCGAAACTGCGCACATCGCCATTGAGATACCTTTGTATCAATTCATCGTCACTAACTTTTGAAGTCTGCATAATTGTAAGCATTAATTGGTTTATAGTAGTTTTTTTTGCAAACAGTTATAAAATTTGGTTAGTGTAAAATTGTATTTTTATAGGCGATGAATTGGGTTTAATTGTTAAATCAAATTTACTAACAAAAATCATTAATTCAAATGATTTCTAATAAAATTACAAAAATATTCTAAAAACCCTCATAATGAGCTACTTTTAATTTTATAGGTTTTGTGTTTTTTTACCATTTAACATATTTAAGCATTTGTAAAGCACTAAAATTTTAAAAAAAAAATATGTTTTTAGTATAAATGTTCAGATAAAATTACAATCATTGTACAATGAAAAAATATGAATACAATGTAGCAGAAAGATTGATGCGCTATGTGCAAATAGATACCACTGCCGATCCCAATAGTTTAAGCAATCCAAGTAGTGAAAAACAAAAAGATTTAAGTAAACTTTTGTACGAAGAATTAACTGTTTTGGGATTAAAAAACATATTGACAGATGAGTTTGGATATGTGTATGCAACTATTCCTTCAAACACCAATAAAAAAGTGCCTGTTATTTGTTTTTGCTCGCATGTAGATACTAGTCCTGATTGCAGCGGAACCAATGTAAAACCAATACTTCACAAAAACTGGAATGGCGATGATATTGTAATGCCCGATGATAATACTGTGGTTTTATCTTCAAAAAAACATGGCTATTTATTGGAGAGAATTGGTGATGATATTATTACAGCTAGCGGATTAACATTATTAGGAGCTGATGATAAAGCTGGGGTTGCAATTATTATGAATTTAGCCGAATTGTTAATGAAAAATCCTCAAATTATTCATGGTGATATTCGTGTTTTATTTACTCCTGACGAAGAAATAGGTCAAGGAGTTGATAAAATAGACATGAAAAAATTAAATGCCGATTTTGGTTATACGTTAGATGGTGGTGAACGCGGACATTTAGAGGGTGAAACTTTTAGTGCTGATGGATGTAAAATTATTTTTCATGGAATTAGTGCGCACCCAGGTTATGCTAAAAACAAAATGGTAAGTGCTATAAAAGTAGCTAGTTACTTTAATACTTTATTGCCAAATGAAATTTTATGTCCTGAAAAAACAGATAAATACCAAGGATTTGTACATCCGGTATCTATAGAAGGTGGAGTTGAAAAAGCTACTGTTGGTTTTATTGTTCGTGATTTTGAAACAGCTAAACTAAAAGAACATGAAAACCTTTTGAAACAATTGGCTCAGCAAGCCATTGATAAATTTGAAGGTGCAACTTTCGAAATTGTTGTTACCGAACAATACAGAAATATGAAGGAAATTTTAGACCAATATCCTCAAGTAATGGCCAATGCCGAAGAAGCTTATAAACGTGCTGGTTTAAATACTGTTACTACCAATATTAGAGGTGGTACTGATGGCTCTAGACTTTCGTTTATGGGGTTGCCTTGCCCAAATATTTTTACTGGCGAAATGGCTATTCATAGCAAGCAAGAATATGTTAGTGTTCAGGATATGGAAAAAGCGGTAGATGTTTTGGTAGAATTGGTGCAGGTTTGGGAACAAAAGGCTTAGTTATAGGTTGATAGTTGTCTGTTGTTAGTTGATAGCCGTTAATAATTAGTTGTTAGTTGATAGTTTCCTATAATCCAATTTTTTATTTGTAATATTTAAAGGTAAAATAAGGCCATTTAGCTATTTTTATTCTACCCTTATTAGGTAAATTCCTATCTATTAAAAAAGTAATTTTGCTCAATGCTGGCTTTTCAATTAGTGCATTTTTTTTATTTTTTTGTTGCCTCTGGCAATGTTTTACTACTTATTTAATAATAAAAACAAATAGTTGCATTTTAAATTATTTACCAAAAAAAGTAAATAATATACTAAACAAACAAAAAGTATAGGTTTTTTATAAAAAAATAGCAATTCTGTTTTTACGACTATCTATTTTATAAATTTTTACTATAGTCATAATTTTACGACTATATGTTTTATAAGAATTTATGCCATTTGTAATTTTACGACCGTATGTTTTACAAGAATTTATGTCATTCGTAATTTTACGACCGTATGTTTTACAAGAATTTATGCCATTCCTAATTTTACGACCGTATGTTTTACAAGAATTTATGCCATTCGTAATTTTACGACCATATGTTTTACAAGAATTTATGCCATTCGTAATTTTACGAATGTATATTTTACAAGAATTTATTCAATTCTTAATTTTACGAATATATATTTTACAAAAATTGATGCCATTCGTAATTTTACGACTATATAAAAAAAAATTGCCATAGCAAAAAGATTTTATACTATAAATTAAAAATAATTTTATTAAGTTTGTAGTTACATAAGCAATTAAAACATAAAATATTTACAGTAATAATAAAAAAAAGAAAATGGATAAAATAAAAAAAGTATTTAAAAACTATTTCCAATCAAAAGAAGTATCTGACCCACGTTTGGTAACTTTTTCTGACGATACTAAAGGAAGATTAGAAGCAGACAATGAAGGCAATGATTTAACACCTATTATAACAAATATTGCTGCTTCAGCTAGCTCATTAGAGGATCAATTAGGCGATGTTCAAGGTTCAATTGCTGTTCAAAAAGGAAAAACTTTTACTGTAGATGGGGTTATAAAAAATTTTAAAGTTTTTATGAGCGAAAACGAAGGGGTAATAGCCAAGGCAGTAGGAGGTAAAAAAACTGAAGCATTTATTCAGTTTTACCCAAATGGAGTAAAGCAGTATAGCTCAGTTACTAAAGGAAAATTACCAGCATTATTAGGCCAACTAACCGAAGCCATAAACATAAACAAAACTAAATTAGGCCCTGACTTAACAGCCGAATTAAGCCAGTTTGCATCGCAGTATGAAAGCACTCGCACCGATCAAACAAAGCAAAAAGGTAAGTTAAACGATAGCCGTACCGATCGTAGCCAAGAGCGCAAAAACCTAGAAAAAGCATTAATGATAGCCATGTACACCATAGGAATAAAATATGTAGGTAATGAAGAAAAATGTGCAAGTTTTTTTAACTTTAGCCTGCTAGATGCTCCTGCTAAAAAGAGCAAGAAGGAAGCAAAAAAAGCATAACAATTTTAAGAATTAACGCCCCCAAAATGGTGATAAAACACTCATTTTTGGGGATTTTTTTTGTTTAAAAACAATGGGTTTATAAAAATTATTTAGTGGCATTTGTTTTGTAAATAATATAAAAAAATATATTTGCATACCATGAAAAAATTACATTTTACTACCCTGTTTTTTTTATTGATTTCAACCTTTGGTTTTGCACAGCGAAACCCTAATACCAATGCAAGTAAATTTTTTAAAAAAATAAATAAAGATTCTATTCAAACCAACCCAGTTCAAGCCCAATTCTCTGATAATCTTTTTGAAAATGAGGGAGTAAACAAACTTCAATTAGGCGCATATTTAAATTATGGAAACAGCCCAACATACTCCAAAGTACTTGAAAATGGTATTGGTTTTGGCTTTAAAATAGGTGGAAATTGGTTAAGCAAAAACATGCCTATTTCGCTTTACACAGGTTTAGGTTTTGATTATTTATACTTTGGAGGAAAAAAAATTACTCAATCAAATAATGTTGATGTATCAATAAATAGTAATACTTATGGCTGGTATCCTTATCTTGATTTTGAAATAGGCCCTAGCTGGCCAATTACTTTATTTGGCACTGCTTACTGGGGCGGAAGGTTTTTTTACACAAGGCAAAACATTACTTATTTAGATGCCAACAACCAATCGAAAACCAATACCAAAAACTTAGAAGGTGATGTAACTAAAATATATGGAATAGGTGGGGGAATAAAACTAAAACTCTCACCTAGCTTAAAACTTGAGCTTAAATACCAACAAAACTTTGGAAATGTACTTAATATTGTAGACCCAAATTCTATAAAATTTGATAATTATGGAAACCTAGAATCGTACCAAAACCAAACCACCGATACCGATTTAAACATGTTATTTGTAGGAATTTTGTTTTGCTTGTAGTTGTGAATTGGGCATGGAACATCAACTAAATAATTTAAAAGTATTAGAAGCAAATAGGAAGCATTTAAGAAAAAACCTAACTCCAGCCGAAGCTTTTATGTGGAACCTACTTAAAAACTCAAAGCTGGAAGGTAAGAAATTTAGAAGGCAACACAGTTTTGGTTATTACATTTTAGACTTTTATTGTCCATCAGAAAAACTATGTATTGAGCTTGATGGGCATGGACATTTTACTCCTGAAGGACTAGAAAATGATTTGATTAGAACACAGTTTTTAATTAGCCATGGAATAACTGTAATTAGGTTTGAAAACAAATTTGTGTTTGAACATACCAATTGGGTTTAGGAAGAAATAAAAAAATATTTTAAGAAATAATACCTCCTTGAAAAAAAGTTTGTGGAATAAAAC
>Ga0247839_1005065_pt1 | contig 16272 bp, 9 predicted proteins | sample LaCruzMarch2015__6_FD_192405 | JGI IMG/M metagenome (GOLD analysis project Ga0247839, IMG submission 192405) | Freshwater microbial communities from meromictic Lake La Cruz, Castile-La Mancha, Spain - LaCruzMarch2015_16m | ecosystem: Environmental > Aquatic > Freshwater > Lake | place: Spain... | reverse complement strand
TTGTACCTTTCTACAGGAAAATCAACTAATTGAATATTCGCCTTCATGTAAGCAGAAGTCTCTATATTGGCAACCGACTTTAAAAAACCCCCTTCTTCATGAGGTATATTTTCCAATCTCTGGTGTCTTTTAAGAGCGTCATTTTCCTCTTTCAACACCAAATTAAATTTTCCCAATTTTTCTTTATAAACTTCAATAATATCATCCTTGGTAAGTTTACCTAAAGCTCTGTGCAATTCGTACAAGTATTTTCCGCCAATTTTTCTTGGAAAGGAATGCTCTTCTACCAATTTTGTAGTCAATGGGGTTTTTTCCAGACTTTCTAAGGCACGTTCACTGATTTTTCCACTAAACAGTTCAGTTCCACTGGGCAAATACCATAAAGTAGCACCAATAATGGTATCGTACAACCCAGTTTGTCCTTTATTTAGTCCAGAATTAAAATAAAACTCGGAGGTAGATTCGATAATTTGGTGAAGTACCAGAATCCTTTCGTTTAAAAGTTTGTGATTCATAAAAATTCAAATTTGATTTTAGAAGATGAGCATTAAATTCGAATTGTGTGAAACTATAACGATTAATAGGTTAGAAAAGAAGCGAAAAAATAGTTTCATTTCAAATTCGAATATAAATATACATATATTTTTACTTATAACCCATTTTTTTATTAAAAAAACAAAATAAATAATAAATTTATGGAAAGAATGTGTCTTCCACTGGAATATTAATATAAAATAATGATAAACAATATATATAATCTACATACAAACTCCCATTGGTTCCAGGTGACGAACAATTTTCTTAATTGTTCCACCTTCCCCTCAATAAAAATTTCGTTACAGGATTTAATTTCATGGTTTTGTTAGTATGAGCCACTGCAAATTGGACCAGGGAAACAAATAAAATATTTTAAAAATATGCTCACTCTCAACCCATTTCGTTTTAGCTTTATTAAGCCATTTTTTGACCTGTATGGGATGGTACTGTCCGTTGATGTTTTTAAACGTTTTTTAATAAAATATTTGAATCTGATGAATATTTACCTACTTCAGATATATTTTTATTTACTTTTTTATGATTCAAAGTTATTATTCTTTTAGGGTGTGTGCTCACCATTATTTGCTTCATCTATTTTAGTATCCAAAAGATTTGCCCCTTCCAGATTCACCCCTTCCAGATTTGCCTTTCTCAGATTTGCCCCTTCCAAATTTGCCCCAACCAATAATGCCCCTTCCAAATTTGCCCCAACCATAAATGCCCCTTCCAAATTTGCCCCAACCAGATTTGCCATTCTGAGATTTGCTTTAGCTAGTGCTGCCCCTTTAAGGTTCACTTCTTCAAGATTTGCCCTTTCAAGATTTGTTAAAATTAATTTTGCATCTTCAATATCTGCTCCATTTAGATTTGCTCCATTTAGATTTGCTAAAAATAGATTTGCTCCTTGAAGATTTGCTCCTTGAAGATTTGCTCCTTCCAGATTTGCTCTTTCCAAATATGCTCCTTGTAGATTTGCTCCTTGTAGATTTGTTTTAAGTAGTACTGCACTCTCAAAGTTCACACCTTTAAGATTTGCTCCTTCCAGATTTGCCATACAAAGATTTGCTCCTTGAAGATTTATTCCTTCCAAATCTACTCCATTCAACTCCACACCTTGAAGATTTATACATTCAAGAATAGCTCCAGTTGAAACAAAAATTAATATAGTTGAAATATCTAGTTTAGCTTTCTTTAAGTATACTCCTTGCAGATTTGCTCCTTGCAGATTTGTTCCTTGCAGATTTGTTCCTTCCAAATTTCCATTTTTCAGATTTACTCCTTGCAGATTGGCACCTTGCAGATTGGCACCTGACATAACTGCCCAGGAAAGATTGGCTTTTTTTAAAATAGCATTATTTAAATTGGCATTTCCAAGCCTAGACCATTTTAGATTTGCTCCTTGCAGATTTGCTCCTTCCAAATTTGCTCCTTGTAGATTTGCTCCTTGCAGATTTGCTCCTTCCAGGTTTGCTCCTTCCAGGTTTGCAATTAAAAAGTTTACACCTTCTAGTTTTGCTCTTTTCAGTTTTGCTCCTAGTAAATTTGAGTTTTCTAGATTCGAACCTTTCAGATTTGCTCCTTCCAAATTTGCTCCTAGTAAATTTGCCCCTTCCAGTTTTGCTCTTTCCAGTTTTACTCCTTTTAGATTCGCTAATTGAAGTGCTGCTCTTTCCAGTTTTGCTCCTTGAAGAATAGCTCCACATAGATATGCTTTAATTAGGACTGCTCTTTCCAGATCTGCTCCTTCCAGATTTGCTCCTTCCAGATTTGCTCCTTCCAGATTTGCTCCTTCCAGATTTGCTCCTTCCAGATTTGCTCCTTCCAGATTTGCTCCTTCCAGATTTGCTCCTGCCAGCTTTGCTTTTTCCAGATCTGCTCCTTCCAGATTAGATCCTGCCAGATTTGCTTTTTCCAGATCTGCTCTTTGTAGATTAGCTCCTGCTAGATTAGCTCCTGCCAGATTAGATCCTGCAAGAATTGCTCCTTCCATGTCTACTCCTTTCAAATCTACTCCTTCCAAATCTGCTCCTTCCAGAATTATCTCTTTAAGAATTGATCGTGTTGAAACTAATTCTAATATGCATGAAATATCATTTAATTTAGCGCCTATTATATTTATTCCTTTCAAATTTGCTCCTTCCAGATTTGCTCCTGTCAGATTTGCTCTTTCCAAATATGCTCCTTCCAGATTTGCTCCTTCCAGATTTGCTCCTTCCAGATTTGCTCTTTCCAAATATGCTCCTTCCAGATTTGCTCCTGCCAGATTTGCTCCTTCCAGATTTGCTCCTTGTAGAATTATTTTGGAAAGATTTGCATTTTTAAAAATAGCATTTTCCAGATTGGTATCATTTAGTGTTGCTAGCTTCAGATTTGCTCCTTGCAGATTTGCTCCTTGTAGAAAAGCTCCTTCCAAACCTGCTCCTTGTAGATTTGCTCCTTGTAGATTTGCTTTTTCCAGATTTGCTCCTGTCAGAGTTGCTTTTTCCAGATCTGCTCTTTGTAGATTAGCTCTTTGTAGATATGCACGGTGTAGAAATACTTTACACAAATTTACTCCTTCCAGATTTACTCCTTCCAGATTTACTCCCTCCAGATTTAATCCTTCCAGATTTACTCCCTCCAGATTTACTCCTTCCAAATTTGATTTATATAGGTCTGCGTCATTCAGGTTTGCACCTTCCAGATTTGCTCCTGCCAGATTTGCTTTTCCCAGATCTGCTCCTTCCAGATTAGATCCTGCCAGATTTGCTTTTTCCAGATCTGCTCTTTGTAGATTAGCTCCCTCCAGGTTTACACCTTCAAGATTTGAAAATCTCAAAAATTTTATACCATTCAAGTCCAAATTACTCAAATTCCAACCTTTAAAATCTTTATTTCCATCTATTATTGATTTTATTACTTCTTCTCTGGTTAAAGCTGACATAATTCTTTCATTTAGAAATTTCTTAATAAAGTATATAAATTCTGGTGCAAATTACATTTCCACCTTTTTAAATACATATAAATTTAATCATTTGTTTGTAAAATCCAGCTGAATTTGGTTTTTTGTCAATTTTTCTGAATAAATTTATTTTGAACTAACTTTCTGGTAAGCTCCACTTTTTTTCAAGAATGTTTCCTATTCTATATTAGTCGCGGTTCTTCTTTATTTCAATTTTTCTTGTTATCTGAATATTCCGGTCAAACTTTACTCCGGAATACTCATTATCTGCATATTCCGGTGATATAGGGTTCTTTGTCACTTTTGGTGAAATGAAAAATTTCTTATTCGGTTTTAATTTGAAAAATAGGAATGGTCAAGAACCGGCTAATTTTAACAGAAATCTTCATCGAAATGGGTGTGATTGAAATAGAATATTCATTTAATAAAATTAATGTATTCACCAAAAGTGAAGAAGAACCTCATATTCCCGGAATAGGTGGCATAATGGCGACCGGATTATCCATTATCAACCAAATATGAGATTTCACCAAAATTGATGAAGATCCCAATTTCAACGGATTATAAAATAGTTTTAATAAGACCTTTTACCGCATCATCTTCAGCAATTTCCTTATTAAGTTCTAAGTATTTTCGAATCAATTCCTAATCATTGCACTTTTTTCAAAAGGAAATTTAAAGGTGCTTCCAATGAACTAATAAAATAATTTTCATTATCTTCCAATTTGTCTTGTATTAACTGCAAACCTCCATTGGCAAAAGATTCCATTAAATCATTAAGTTTTGAAACTGCTTTTTTGATTTCGTTCTCGTCTATACTTCTCTCTAATTCAATGAAATTGATATCTGACATAGTAATCAAAGAAATAAACATAAAATCCTGAATTTCAATAAATGATTCTCTCAAAGATTTTCTGCTTTTCTTACCCCACTCTGATATTTTATGACCAAAATTGGATTTAGATGTACTTTCTTGTCGTTCATTAGCATACAACCCAAGAAAAAAGGCATATATATATAACTCATATTGAGTTGCAAAAACTTTGCCAGTCTCTGAGGCCATTTCTTCCCGATCACCACCTTCATTTGCTTTATTTGCTAACTTATCAAAAATTATTTGATAACCTGCATTATAGTTTGGCACTCTTTCTGCCCAAATACTTTTAAGATACTTCATTTTATTAATGTTTAAAATAATACTTCAATTTCTGTGTTAATAGTTTCAGGCTTTTCTTTATCAAAAGGTCGAATTCGTTGAATAAAAAAGGCTTTGTCTTTTTCAATATTTTGAAATAAATCATTATTTACGAATGGTGTATTTGATTTATCTGCACCGAGGAATCTTAGTGTTACAACGATTCGTTGCTTCTTTGTACGTTTAAGGACTTTAAAAAATTCCTGTTCACGGTCGGGCGAAAAACGACCAGTAGGCGCATCAAAAATCATTGGATAGGTTTCGTTATCTGCTGTTTCAGATGCAATATCGGCAATCGCAAATAATATACTTAACGGTTTTGAAATCTGCAATGCTCCAGAATCTTCCAAGCTTGACCGAATTGAATTATCCTCATTTAAGGATTTATATGCAACTTCTTTGTCATTTTTCTTGTAAAGTTCAATTTTGCCAGTTATTTCACCAATATTTATTTCTTTTAAGTAGTTAGTAGCTCTTTCACTTAAAACCTTTAAAAACTTTTTATATTCTTCATCTTTTACTTTTTTTGCAAATTTAGAGAGGTCTTCCAAAACTTTAACAGTTGATTGCTTAAAATCAGAATCTTTAAATTGAGATAAAGTATTTTTACGCTTTTTATATAAATCTTGCACAATAGTATTCTTCATTTCAAGCTTTGTTCTATTTTCACTGATTTTACCAACTAAAATATCCTTTTCATTGCCATATTGTTCGTGCTTTAGAAGAATATTTTTTAATTCTTCTTCAGATAAATTAGGTACTTTAGACAGTAGATCTGTCTTCATAGCTTCTAAGCCATTAACCTTATCGTTGTTTTCCTTAATTTTTTTATTACTTTCATTAACTCGATTAATACCAAACTCAATTTCGTGTAAAATCCTTTCCGATGAGTATAATTCAGGTTTTAGTTGAATTGTACGGTCAATTATTTGAAATTCATCGATAAAATTATTTGGGAAAATATTGGGCATTTTCAATTCTTTCCCATTTTTTTTGCTTTCCTCGTACAAATTTATACTCTTATTAATATATTCTCTTGAACTGTAATGAATTGGTGTATTACATATTTTACAAATATCATCTTCTAAAATTTCTTTAAGAATATCTAATGATGGAAAACCTGGAGGAAGAGGCGTTGCTTTATTTTCTAATTCCAATTTTTCTATTGCGAATTTGTTCCTTTCATCATTATCAACTTTATTTTTTTCTTGTCGTAAATTATTTATTTTATTAGAAAAATCATCAATTATTTTATCAAATCCTTTGAGGATATAAAAACTGTCAAAAATATTGTCAGTGAACCTGCTGCGATTTTTATTCTCCTGTCTTGCTCTTTCAATTTCAGATTTAAGAGTTACAATTTGTAACTCAGTTTTCTTATATTCCTCTGAAATTGTAAGGTTTTTTACTAAGTCTATGATTTTATCTGAATAATAATCTCTGCCTTTTTCCTGGTCTTCAATTAGCACTGTTAGTTTTTTTATTTCATCATTAAAAGTCTCTATTTTATTATCAATTTCATCAACAGCATCTTGTGCGACTTTGTCTGATTTTGATTCCCTTCGAAATTGTTTGTCTGCTCTTTCGGAAAAACTCTCAATTACTTTATCTAATTTTTCGTAATGCTTAGCATTTGAGAAATTTTTCACTAAATCAGCTAGATGTACACCTTCGACTATTTTTAGTGCATCGGTTTCTGATTCAAACATAGAAAAATTACGAAATGCTTCAGGGAAAACTTGTTGAGATAATTTGGATATAGTTCTATTATCAATTGAATTTTCTCCAGTGTTCAAATCTTTTCGCCAAATTTCTTCTTTAATATTAGAAATGTTAGTATTTCCTGTATTTTTAGTAACTATAAATGATTTTGTAATTTTATATTCATAGTCGAACTGTGTAATAATGCATTCTACAAAAACATCAAACCTTTCATTTTCTAGTATTTCAGAATATTTCTTTTTTGAATAGATCTCTGACAAGTCTAATTTAGAATATTGATCAAATATCCAATTAAAAGCTCTGAAAATAGTTGATTTTCCATCACCATTATGACCGAGAATAATGTTGAGACCGTCTGCAAATTCAAATGATTTGCAGTTGTAATAACACATGAAATTATTTAACGATAATTTATTAATAATCATAATTTCTCATTTAGTAGGTTAATTATTTGTTGATACAAAGGCGTTGTGATTTCGTCTTCATATTTATTTATAATTTTTGCCAAAGCGACTAAAGTCGGTGAATCAGAGCTCTGGGCTTTATAAATAGTCAAATCCGGGCTTGATGTAATATTATACTGGTTACAAAATTCCTGATTTTTCAAAAATGCTCTTAGCATATCATCCTTTCGTGCCATAAATTTATAAGGTTAAGTGGTAATATTTTAAAATTGGTTCTAATAATTCTCTTGTATAATGTTTGTTTTCAGACATTTCTGAGAAATCTCTGATTCTACGTAATTCTTTTGCAACAAGACCTTGCTCTGTTTTGAACAATGTATCGTCTCCACTTGGGTCAGGGACTACAACAAGGTCGTAAATAACTGCTTCATCTTTCCCTACTGACAATCTCAATACTCGGCCTCTTCTTTGTATAAATTGGCGAGGGTTTCCTGTACTTGAACAGAAAATTGCCAATTCAGAGCGGGGTACGTCAATACCTTCATCTAAACATTTCATCGATGTAATAACTTGTAATCTTCCGTCTGCAAAATCATCTAATATTTTCTTGCGGTCATCTGTTGATGTATTACCAATAAATTGTTTTACTGTTACGTCAACAAATAATTCACCAAATATCCTGGTGTAAAGATTCAACAAATTTCGATCTGAATCAGTTTCCAGTATTATGTCGTTTTTAATTGCATCAAAAATCACATCCTCATCTGCTAGGCCCTCAGGAACATAAACTAGTGTAAATTTCAAATTCTTTCTTTTTTTATACTCTTCAATCAAAATAGATTTGAAGACATCTAATTTGTTTTCTGCCTTGTGAATAATCCTCTGTCGTGCGATACATAGTCGATTATAAATTTCTTTTTCTTCTTCATTTTTTGGACGCATTGAGTTAATGCGTTTTGTATAATCATCGTATTTTTGAAACTCTATATCAGTCAAACGGACTATTTTAGGATAATATCTGTAAGGGCATAATGCTTTAGGCTCTTTTTTTATAGCTTCTTCCATTGTATAAGAAAAAACATAATCGTTTTCATTTTTTTCGCCAAAAAAATCTCTTATAGAGTTATTAATTTCTTCTTGATATTGTCTTTCAGGAGTAGCAGATAATCCAATCCTTTGGTGAAAATTTATTGATTGTAACTTTTTCAAAATACTAGGTGATCCCATATTATGACATTCGTCAGCAATCAATAATGTGCCGGCTGATAATTCTTTTAAATGACTCTGAAATCTGGTTGTTAGAAATGAGGAGTATGTGGCAATAATAACAAAAGAATTCTCTTTGCTAAGTAAGTTTAATGTTTCGAGGCGTGACAATTCAGATTGCCAATTATTCAAACTGTAAACTTTAATAATATTCTCTGTAAAATTAAATTTGCCACATTCTTTTTCCCATTGTTCCACCAAAGACATTGTAGGCACTAGTATTAATGATTTATAAAATCCTGTTTTTTTATAAATTTCGAAAAGACAATTTAATGATGTTATTGTTTTTCCAGTTCCTGTTGCCATTGCAAACATTCCTTTGTAGTTATTTGCAACCCAACTGTCGTAGGCATTTACCTGATATTTTCTTGGGCCTTCTGAATAAGGAAATTTCGGTGTTCTTCTAATTATTTCGCTATCACTAAAAAGCTTATCAATTGTTTTTTTGAACTTTGGATTTGAAATCAAACTCTGTTTTTTCTTCAGTAGTTTTTCTTCTTGAACCAACAATTCATTGATATCTTTCTTGTCAAAACTATCTTTAATAACAACTTCAATTTCTTTCGATGATAGGTATTCAACATTAATAACAGCTTCATTAAAGTAATCTTCAATATCCTTAATTTTGTTTTGAATCTTATTGTATGAGTGTTCATCAGCCCAACTTATACTAGCTTCTAATTCCTCTAAATTTTCTGACAATCCATAGTATGTAAAATTGCAAGAGGCCTTGTACCCTACAAAATCTCTACCGTCACTGAAAACCCCCGATTTATAGTGAGCAATTCCATTTCCATTTGGTTTAATGACTTTTATTTCAATTCTATTTTCAGAAATTAGATATGCCAAGCATTCGAAAAAATGTGTGTCATATTCATTAAGTGCTTTTCTTAACGAATCAAAATCACTTAAATCAAATACTTTTATTTCAAACGGATTATCTTCAACTCTTGAAATTGCTTCTTTGTCCTTGGAAGAAAGCAAATGATTGATTATCATTTTCATTTTTCCACCTTTGCTTATAAAAGTGGCAAAGCCAACAGATAACAAATTGATGGCGGATGAACTGAAATAGCCCAACAACAAACTAAACTCATTACTATTAGCCAATCCGTCTAAATAGAATTGTATAGGTTCGTTTTCAGAACCTGTTTTGTAATCTCTAACTAATGACCAATCGCAATCTTTAAGCATTTTTAAAATTTGGATTTGTGAGTTCTTTAATTTTTTTAACCACTACATCAATTTCTTCAAAAGTATTGTATTTACCTAAAGAAAAGCGCAATGAAGCAAAAGCATCTTCATTAATTAATCCCATTGCTTTTAAAACATGAGAGGGTTCAACAATAGCAGAGGAACAAGCTGATCCATTAGAAACGGCAATGTTTTTCATTCTGCCAATCATAACATTGGCATCCTGTCCTAGGAAACAAATATTTGTTGTGTTATAAATTCTATTTTCTGAACTACCATTTATTGAAGTATTTGGCAATTTTAATAATTCAGTTTCAAGTTTGTCTCTCAAAATAGAAATGCTTCTTTGATTCAAAGCCATTTCTTCCCTGGATATTTCACAAGCTTTTGCCAAGGCAATTATTCCAGGAACGTTCAATGTTCCACTTCTAAAACCTTGTTCGTGTCCGCCTCCGTGTATTTGTGGGGAGAGTTTTGTTTTATTTCTTACATACAATCCTCCAATACCTTTTGGAGCATACATTTTATGACCACTAAAACAAAGCAAATCAATACCTAAATCATCTACATCTATTTCAATTTTACCAACGGCTTGAGTGGCATCTGTCATAAACAAAGCTCCTTTTTCGTGTGCTATTTTTGAAACTTCCTTAATAGGCTGAATAACTCCTGTTTCGTTGTTTACGTACATCACAGAAACTAGAATCGTATCTAATCGGATGGCTTTTTCTAGTTCAGCTATATCAATTATTCCATTGGATTGAACAGGCAAGTAAGTGATTTCAAAACCTTTTCTTTCTAGGTCCTTGCAAGTATCTAAAACAGCTTTATGTTCTGTTGAAAAGGTGATGATGTGTTTTCCTTGATTTGAGTAGCTTTCTGCAACTCCTTTAATAGCAATATTGATAGCTTCGGTTGCTCCGCTTGTAAAAATCAATTCGTTGGACTTTGCATTGATAAAATCAGCTATTTGCTCACGTGCCGGTCTTACTTTTTCATTGATGCCCTGACCAAAATGATGGGTGCTGCTTGGATTAGCAAAGTTGTCCTTTAAAAATGGCAACATTCCGTCAAGCACCCTTGGGTCGATTGGGGTGGTGGAGTTGTAGTCTAGATATATATTGTTTTTAAATAATCTCAAAACATCTAATAATTACCGGAATCATCAATAAATTTAGTTGTATTGCAGACAATTTTTCTAGCTAATTCTGCTAAAAACTTACTGCGTTCATTAAAGAAATATGGCAGTGGAACACCATTAAGATCAAAACTATCATCAACTAAAGGTGAATTAGTGGTAGCTTTTTTTATTAAAGGCATCGCGCCATAAATTGTACTTTTCGTTTTTGAATTTTCATAGTCTAAATTTAAAAACAAATCATTATTAAATAATGCAATCGAAGTCAAGTTTGGGTCGGTGGTAGCTAATCGAATTTTTTCAATTAAAGGCTTGTTGGAAAAATCGACAATGTTGATATTTTTTTCAATTAAAGCAAAATTACCTAGTCTATTAATTATTTCCGTTCTATCTGCACTTGAATAGTATGGATTACTCCCCGCAGTTGGGCTTTGAGGTTCTAAATGCTCTAATTCGGGATATGAAAAGTTATGAACTAAACCACCTTGATTATAAATAAAATACAGAAGTATTTTGACGATATTTTTTTTCTGACCAGTACTTGCAGTAAATGTTGTTGATAATCTTGATTCAAATTGGTTGATATTGACATTGGTAAAAATAGCTCCGTTTAACAAAGCAATAATTTGATTTTTTAATGCTTCTAATTTGGGTTGTGAATTAAAATCGTTTGGGTTTTTTTCAATGTTTTGGATAATTAAGTTTGCTATATCTTTTGAAGTGGTTGGTAGATTTTTAGTTGCAAGTCCATTTACAACACCTAATAAACCTAACTTTAATGAAATATCACCTAAAAAACGAGTGAAATGATTTAAGTCAACTATATCTCGATTTGAGTTTTTATTTTTCCAATCAGGGTTTGAACCAATATTAAAACTGTTTTTATATTTTGATGATTTTAAGTAGTTAATGTTGGAGGATAATATAATTTGAGAACCCCAATTATAGTTTATCATTTTCATGAAAGTAGCATATTGAAAAGCGGTCATTGCATTTCTGCTAAAAGGAGTCGTATTTGTAGCTTTTGCAATTCCAGTATTTTCATTTAATTCTTTTAGAATTAGTGATGATGCCAATAAGCGTAGAAAAAAGTCATCAATATTTTCATTCATAAAAACAATATTCCTTTTTTCCTTTGTTGTCTTATTACTGAGGTAAGATATCTCTTTGTTTTTTAGTGTGCTGCCTTCTGACCTTATAATATTTTCGACAAAAATAGAATCTGCTTTTCCTTTTGTAAAACTCTTTCTTATATTATTTTTTAAATTCTTCCAATTTGTTGTAAAATCATTTATCTTAATGCTTTTTTGTTTACACTTCTCTAAAATAATATTCTTTATCAAGTCTAATGCTGAAAGATCTTGCCCTCTATCATTCAAAATTTCAAAAAGGCGGAAAGAATCATTTTCATCTTCTGAAATAATGGAAGCTAAACCACAAACGTGTAAATATTTTTCAACCCTATCTATTAGTTCTTTTAAATATTCATCGTTTGAAATTGGTCCTTGTTGGTTTGTCTCTATAAGGTAATCTAAAATTATGTTTAAGCCATTGGCATAAAGCCCTTTATTAGTTTTGAATTCAAACTTCCCATTGTGTTCTAAGAGGTTTGTTTTCTTTATAGTTTCTATGATTGATGCGTTTATATCTATGTCGTCAAATTGAAGCCTGATAGTAATATTTGCCCAATAATCTCTTTCTGTATTATTACTTCGACCTATTCTTTTAAGAAGTTCTTGGTTGCTTTCAGTTGCGCCTGTTTGATTTATTAAGCTGTCAACACTGTCGTTTAGGTTGGTTATAAAAATGCGTTTTTCAAATTTTAAAAACGTATCAAAACGATCTTTGAACTGAAGAGCATAATGAATAGGACTAGGATATGTTGGCATATTCTCAATTCTGTATCGGCTTATTAAATACCCTACAAAATTTAAAAGAAAGAGAGTCGTAATTCTTTGCTGTCCGTCAATTAATTTAAGGCTATCAGAATTTTGATTTTCTAATAGAACTGTTCCTGCGAAATAATTATCGGTGCTTTCACTGATGTGATAATCCATGTCTTCAAGTAATCCTTCAATGCTGTTTCCTTTTTCGTCTTTATTTCCCCAATCATAATCACGTTGCTGCAAAGGAATTTTCAAAACTTTAGTTGATTGAGATTGATTTTTAAAAGTCTTTGCTGGTGAAGCAAAAAAATACTCGACTGCTGTCGACAAATCTGGTTCGATTGTTATCTTCATAATGTTGTATATAATTTTTTAAATAAAACAAGCTGCACAACCTTCACTCTCAGCATCATCCAAGATGTCCACGAGGTAAGGTGATTTTGCTTTTGATTTTTTTTCCATTCTTTTAATATACTCCTCTTTGATTTTCTCCATTCTTTTAGGTTGAATCAATTCTTCCAAGCTTTCAAACTGCCCCCAAGTGTAGCCGTCTTTCTCGTACTCCATTGCTTTTTTGTACAAATCGGGATGCTGTTCGTACAACCAAACCCATTCAATTTTCTGTTGGAAAAAGCAGAAGAAACAACCGGAACGACTTCTTGCGTATTCTCCTTTTTTACCGTTGATTTCAAATTCAATTTTGTTGTAGTATGCAGGAACACCCACACCACTTTCTTCCAAGATTTTGAAAATATCAGCTCGCACCAAAACTTCGTCATTATCCAATAGTGGAAAAGCGGTTTCGGTTGCTAAAGGATAATCCGTTGTTTTTAAAAAATCAAAAACCAAATAATTGAATGCCTTTACGTTGGTATCTAACAAAATATTTAGCTTTTGGTCAAGTGTAAAACTAATATCTACTTTTCTTGCAATTATTTGAAAAGCTTTTTCTTGATTTTTACCAAAATCTATATTCTTAGACATTGCTATAAGTTGCTCCATATTTTGATTTGCTAGCAATTTTGTTACAACATCTAAACTCCAGATATTTTTCCTAAAAGGGAAAATAGATTGAATATTCTTCTTGGTCGAAATGTATCCTTCTCGTTCTTCATCACCTCTAATTCCTACATAAGAAATCACGGGATCCGTTCCAACATAATTTTCAAAAGGGTCGAGTTTAAGTTTCTTAGTACACCACCGAGCGTTTGAAGAAGGCAGAAAACCTCCGTACATTTTCAAAAAATGGTCAAAGGGGTCTTCGGAACTGTTTTGTGCCCCTTGTAAAAGTTCGATTTTTATTCCAAGATAAACCTCTAGGTTTTTAATTAATTGATAGGTTTCATCTAGTTCTTTTCCTGTATCGCAAGTATAAAATTCTAAATCAATGGAAGGGTATTTTGTTTTGACGTAAATAGCCAAAGCAGCACTGTCTTTACCTCCTGATATACCTAAAACGTGTCTTACTCTGCTCATTGTAATAATTCTTTAAGAAGGTTTATGACTGCTGCAATATTTGAGGTATTGTCTTTACCTAATTTGTTTTTCAATTCGTTTTTCAATAGCTCTATTTCTGCACTCTTGCTTTTTGGAACTCGAACTACTTTAGGGTCAATTTTGCTAAAGAACGAATCTATTTTAACTCCAATTACTTCTTCTTTGTTTTCGTCTATATCCGTTTTCGAGATTTTGGTTAAACTATCTAGCTCTAAAATTATTGACTTAAATCGTTCGTAAAGCAAGATTTCATCTTCATCAGAAAAAATTTCGAGCGTTTTGCCAGCTACTGCTTGAGCAATGGAATTCAACCAAGCTTTTTTGTCATCTAATGGAGAATCCAATCGTTGTACAAAAGTTTTTTGATTGCTCAAAAGCAAATGCTTTTTTAGTTTTGAAAAACGCTTTTGCAGATACGCTTTGTATTCATCAAAGTCAACGGTCTTACCTACAAACTCATTACAAATAAATTCCTCAAATCGTTTAATCAATTCATCATAAGAGGTTCTAAGCTCTCTTACAGCAACTTGCAGATTTGTGGTGTAGCTTTGAAGCTTCGACTTGTCTTTTTGTAAAGTTGAAAGCGTAATTCCCAACGCATTTGGAAACGCTTCAAAGAAGGTTTCCTCTGGGTCTTTGCTAGTTGCAATTGCTTTTCTAATTTTAATTGCAGTGGATGAAAGTCTATTTGTGTTTTTGCTATATTCTGGTAATTGTTTGTAGAATACAATAAACGGTTTAATGGTCTCAATAAATGAGTTGTTATCGAATTTTTGCTCAGGAGCAATATTCAAAAAAGTTCGGTAGCTATTGAAAATATCTAGTTTTACTCCTTCAATATCAAAAGTTTTAATAGAATACTTGTCGGGATATTTAGCAATTAACTCCAAATTTTCTTCTGATAAATTCGGGATATAACTTTCATCATTGAAAATAGCAAAGTCGTCACGTTTCAAAAACAAGAATGTAGGTATCCAAAAATCAATTAACCCTTGCTTTAATTTGAAAGGTCGTTTGCTTAGCATTTCCGACAATTCAGAAATCTTAAGTTGTTCAGATTTGGCACTTTCTAGGAAATCTTCCGATGCTCTCCATAATCTATTGAATGAAGAATTCTCATCAATTGAACTTACATCTAGAGAGTTATCTCTTATTGGTGAAATGCCATTTTCTTTGAGAAGCGACAAATAGATTGTCTTTTCAGGTGGAAATTTAGAGTCTTCAAAACCTAAGTTTTCTTTATCCCAATTGTTCGCTAACGATTTGAAATAATTTTTTTTTGCTGTGTGAATAGATGAAGAAATCTTGTGTTTGTTTACCAGTTCATTTTTGAATGCAGGTGTTGAATCATACACGATACTGCAAACCTGAGAAAGCAACTTGTTGAAATCTTTCTTGTCCGATATTTTTTTTTCTTCTCCTTTGAAGTGCCATTTTACTTCTTTACTACCTGAATAAATACTATCAGTTATAAAGTGGTTTAGTAAACGGATTTGTGATTCAAAGATATTTTCAAGTTCCCTTTTAGCAACTTTATCTTCTTTGTTTTCTTCTATAACTTTTTGAATTTTCTCAATCTCAAACAATAGATTCTTTATCTCTGAAGAGTTTTTGAAGAAACAGTAAATAACAGCTTCCTCTTGTAACTTGGATTTATTTTGGATGTCGCTTTCTTTCAATTTACCATTGAAAACAAGATTTACAAAACCATCAATTTCACCTTCAGGTATTTTATGAATCGGGTAATCAGAAATTACAAACTCAAAATACCTTGGCGTTCCTGTCGTGAAGGAATATTGTTTGGCAAAAACCGGACTGAATTTAATATGTCTGTTTAGAAGAGTTGTAATATCAACAACTTCTGAAATCTTATTTCCTGCTTCTATCAACGCAGTTTGAATGTCTAAATCAGTTCCTTCAAAAAGAATGAAACGCTTAGAATGTAAACGATAACGAATAATATTCTTCGCTTCAAGCTTTTTTATAATATCCTTGGCATCAGAAACACCACTAGTAGTTTTCAAGTAATCAATCAAGAAGTTCAAGTCTAATATTGAGCCACTTGAAGAAAAAATATTTAAAAGCCCTATTGCTTTGACCGCTTTAATGTAATCAGTGATATTTAACTCAAATGCCCTTTCTACTTCTTCGATTGAAGAACGAATTGAACTCCAAGCAGAAAAATCTGGATTATATTTTGAAGTTAAAAATGAATAGAAATTGAAATTCAGATAATCATAAACATTTGACAGATTGTAAAACGGATTATCCTGCTTGTCGAATTTAGCCAAACCTGTATGATCTGATGATTCAAGAAATGAAAATAATGAACGTTCATTTTGACCGTATCGTTGCAATGAAAGTGTGAGAATATTTGCCGAAAGAATATCTAAAGGATATAATTTTGAAGCAATTTCTTTGAGAAAATCTTTATTAAAGTTAAATGCCTTAGTTTCGGTAGTGAGCTTCAAGCATTTTTCAATTTCTGATTT
>Ga0247839_1005053_pt1 | contig 16307 bp, 16 predicted proteins | sample LaCruzMarch2015__6_FD_192405 | JGI IMG/M metagenome (GOLD analysis project Ga0247839, IMG submission 192405) | Freshwater microbial communities from meromictic Lake La Cruz, Castile-La Mancha, Spain - LaCruzMarch2015_16m | ecosystem: Environmental > Aquatic > Freshwater > Lake | place: Spain... | reverse complement strand
ATCATTGCCAACCACGACCGAAAAACGCACAGCCGCAACTACTCGGCCATGTTTGCAGTGAGCAGCATTGAAAACCTGATGCGCTACTACGACATTTTCAAAGCGAAGAAGGAAGCAGGAGAGCACGACTTGCGTGTTGCTACCATTTTCAGCTATGGGGCAAACGAAGAGGACGACCAAGAACGCGGAACTTTGCCCAGTGAAGCCACGCTGCTTCGCGAATCCAAAGGTGTTTACGTCACTACCCACTCAAGAGACAAACTGACCGCGTTTGTTAAGGACTACAATTCCATGTTCAACGTGTCATTCGACATCAATGCCGAACATGGTTATGAGCGTTACTTCCAAGACCTTAGCCAGCGGATGAAGAACCGCGAAAAAGAGGGGTTCAAGGACAGCGACCGTTTAGACATTCTTCTGGTGGTGAATATGTTTTTGACGGGTTTCGATGCCAAAAAATTGAATACCCTTTACGTGGATAAGAACCTGAAACACCATGGACTTATTCAGGCGTATTCACGAACTAACCGTATTCTGGACGCACGTAAATCGCAGGGTAATATTCTCTGCTATCGCAACCTGAAAGAGGAAACTGATGGGGCAGTAGCGCTATTCTCAAATAAGGAGGCCAAAGAGGTCATCTTCCTGCCCGAATATGACACTATGGTGCAGCGATTCTCTGAGGCGTTCAGCAACCTACTCACCATTGCTCCAACAGTAAAAAGCATCAACAATCTTGAGACGGAAGAAGACTTAGCCAAATTCGTGCAAGCGTTCCGAGAGGTGATGCGGGTCTACAACGTTCTTAAAACCTATACAGATTTCACTTGGGACGACCTGCCCATGAGTGAGCAGGCGTTTGCAGACTATTCGAGCAAGTACCTTGATATTCGAGATGAAACCAAGCGGCAAGATGGCAAGCAACGGGACTCCATACTGAACGATATTGATTTTGAGGTGCAACTCATCCATAGCGATGAAATAAACGTCACATACATCCTGAAACTACTTGCGCGGCAAAAGGAGACCACTAACGAAGAGGAACGCAAGAAGCAAAAGAAGCAGATACTTGATATGCTTTCACATGCGGTGCAGCTTAGAAGTAAGCGCGACCTGATTTTGAAGTTCATTGAGGAGCAACTGCCGAATATTACTGATGCAGATAAAATTGAGGGCGAATTCAAAAAATTCTGGGAAGAGCAGCGTGTGATGGCTCTAAATGCTATTTGCGAAGAGGAAAACCTTGACCGAAAGCAATTCAGCAATCTTATCGAAGCGTATGTATTTAATGGTCAAGAGCCTCTGAAAGAAGAAGTATTCGCCTGTTTAGAGCAACGACCGAGCATCCTACAAGCACGCACCATTGGCGAACGCATCATAGAGCGGATGAAGGAATATGTTGAAGTATTTATTAGTGATATGGTGGCGTGATGCAGCTATCCATTCAAGTGTTGTTGGTCAACTTTTCCTAAGATTCTTTAAGAATTTGGTTTGCAGTGCTTGAGGGATGTATCTGTTCCACTAACGGATGGATATGGATAATACTTGGATTGGTGTTAATTTTTATTCATATCGAAGCCAATCGTGCGTACAACTCAGGTGCTCAACCGCACGCTTCCAAACGTGCTCCACGCACGGTCAATTTCCGCACTTGCTTACGTAGTTAACCGCACGCAATCATCGTTAGAACCAACCCTACCTATGGCATAGAACTGTTGGTATGGTTGGTTTTTTGTGCCGTAAACCTTGGTTAATCACATAAACAATGCAATCATTGTTTCGCACGAAATCTTTATCTATTTTAATCAGAATATTGAGGTCACTGACGACCGAAAAGCGCAATATATGAACCCACTCACAATCGCGCAACGCAGGTTCATCCTTCAGCACTATATCCAGCACTGTAGACAAATAATTGGAAACAGGTCGTTAAACAATACCCGCCCACTGGTGAGCACTTGGTTCATCACAAAGTTGCTTTCCAGCAAGAAATTGTCTTGTCGCGGGTGCGTTGCTTGCCATCGCGGTCACGGTCCAGCTTTTTTTGTGCCGATTTATATTTCTCGGAAGATAACTGCCTAAACTCCTCAGGAATTGGATTTTGCGCTTGGAGTGGTTTGTAATTGCTCAAATTTTGCGCCAGCACACCAAACGGCAGCAGGAAAAACAACAGAAGAGCGTACCACTTGACCACGTATTGCAGGTTTGGGCAATGATAACATCTGCAAAAGGTGTGGGTATTGATGCTTCCGAGTGCTAGTGTACCTCCCAACCCTAGTTAGACATTTTCGCTATTTCAACTGAAATGTATGTTTACTTTTGCCGCGTTTTTAGGGATTTTGTGAGTGAAAATCTGACTAAAGTCATATTTACACATGATTTTAGATGGAGTCAAACAGATTATCGGCCTATCTATTTGTAGTAGTGAAAGTGGAGTAATGTTTTTCTCAAAATCCTGTGAATACGCTATTAAGGTTATGATTTACCTAGGCCAAAATGAGCAAATAGGACGCCTTACTGGGGTTAAAGAAATAGCATCCCAGATAAAATCGCCTGAAGCGTTCACCGCCAAAATTCTACAGCAATTGGTTAGGCACAATCTGCTGGACTCCGTTCGTGGACCAAAGGGAGGATTTCAGATGAAGTATTCAAAAAAGACCATAACGCTTGCTAATGTGGTAATTGCCATAGATGGCGATGGAATGCTAAAGAACTGTGTGCTTGGTTTAGATGTTTGCTCTAACGAACATCCTTGCGCTGTTCACCACCAATTTGTAGCACTAAGAAATCAGTTTACAAACGTACTCGAAGACACTTCGGTGGTTGATGTTGTGAATCATCTTGCAAAAATGAAAGCACCTAATTAAAAAAATTTCCATGTATTTAGGATAAAAAGGTCTTAATATCTCAATAAGAAAACGAAAACAAAATCTAGTGGTACACCCTGAAAAATACGGCACTATCGCAACAACAGAGGCATTTCCTTTGGGGTTTGTGCATGTGTGGATGCGCACAGCTGTATTATTTTTTGTTACTGCATCGTTGTTTGGATTAACCATGCGCTATTTGTTCATAGGCGAAATCCCATTTCTTTCATACAAAAACATTCTCCACGCTCACTCGCACATAGCACTTATGGGGTGGGCTTTTATGTTTCTTAGTGGAGGATTGATGTGGTTGTTCATTCCCACAACTACCAAACTAAATCACTATCGCTGGCTGTTTGGGTTTAATATGCTTAGTGGTGTTGGCATGGTGCTATCGTTTCCTATTCAGGGCTATGGCTCAGTTAGCATTACATTTTCTACACTCCATTTGTTGTGCTCCTATGGCTTTGCATATCTGTTTCTGAGCGATTTGAGCAAAGTGGAATCCACGGGTGCCACGCAGTTTGCCAAGTGGGGCGTGTATTGGATGGTGTTTTCTTCCATAGGATTGTGGGCCATTGCACCTGTTAGCATACTGTTGGGCAAGCTACACCCACTCTACTTCATGTGCGTTCAGTTCTTTCTCCACTTTCAGTTGAATGGCTGGCTAACGTTTGCAGTTCTGGCCATATTTACCTCACATGTGCAGAAAAACCTGCCAGAATTCAAGGTTTCTGTAAGCGGGTTTTGGCTTTTGCAACTGTCCTTGTTACTCACGTATTTTTTAAGTGTAACGTGGAGTACTCCTATTCCTGCTCTGTTCTACATAAATAGTGTAGGTGTATTGATTCAAGCCGTTGCTATATTCTTATTGTTTAAACCAGTAGTTGCGAGCTCTTTTTTCACATTCAAAAGCACCAACTGGCAGCAGTGGTTGCTGACCGCTGGAATAGGTTGTTTGCTCATTAAGGTCATCATTCAAATGGCTGTAGCGTTGCCAGTAGTAGCAACAATTTCATACACCATCAAAAATTTTGTGATTGGGTTTATTCACCTTGTGGTCATAGGTTCGGTCACACTTTCGGGTGCGGGCATCTTATTACAAAACAGCTTACTTCCTAGCAATGAAAGGAGCAAGAAAGGCTGGCTATTGCTGCTAACCGCCTTTTTGCTAACCGAAATTGTGCTTCTAGGACAAGGGCTTTTACTGTGGCTCAGCCTAGGATTTATACCAAATTACCATACTATACTATTTGCAGTGTCAGCTCTTTTTCCGATTGCACTTGTCATTATCGCTTCTGGTTTTTGGAACTCATCGGCCAGCGTATCTCTAAATCCTAAACCCAACCACTAATCAATTAAAACTAAAAATCATGAAAAAAATCGCATTCTCATTTACCCTCTTATCAGCAGCCTTCATCGTTTCGTGCGGTGGCGAGGCACAGCAAACAGCCGCACCAGAAGCGGTGGTGGTTGAAGAACCAAAAGCTGACCTGAAGGGAATTGGAGCCATTACAGAAGTAAAACTAACCGACCCTATGGAGCAGTCTATGATTGCAAGCGGAAAGGCCATTTACGAAATGAAATGTTCGGCATGCCACAAACTGGATGGAGTACGGGTGGTTGGTCCTGGGTTTTCAGGCGTAACCAACAAAAGAAGACCTGAATGGATAATGAATATGATAACCAACACCGATGTGATGCTGGACAAAGATCCAGCTGCACAGGCATTGCTCGAAGAATGTTTGATGCGTATGCCGAATCAAAACCTATCAACTGGAGATGCCCGTTCGGTGCTAGAGTTTATGCGCCAAAATGATGAAGCAACAACAGGTAAAAAAGATCAGGCCATAAACCTCTAAACCAAAAACGAACAATCGAACCAAATCAAATCTTAACCAAATCAAACCAAAAACCATGAAAACAACAATCAAACATTTTTTTCTAGCTGGTCTATGCTCCGTGGCGCTCCTATCCTGTGGAGAGCAAGCGGCAACAGAGACGGCAACTGAAACCGAAACTGCCGCAGGCGCTGGACAATCGGCAGTACAAGACGACATGTCTAATCCAAACGTGGTGCAAGTAGCAGTTGGCTCAAAAGATCACACCACATTGGTAGCAGCCGTTACGGCAGCCGAATTGGTGGATGTGTTGTCAAACGTTGGTCCATTCACAGTATTTGCGCCAGTGAACACTGCATTTGAGGCTCTTCCTGAAGGTACCGTAGAATCATTGCTTAAGCCTGAGAACAAATCAAAATTGCAGGACATACTTGAATATCATGTGTATGTCGGGGTAATTAGAACTAACCTGATGCGTGAAGGCATGACGCTAAACCAAGTGAACGGCAAGAATATCACCATCCACAAGGAAGGAGATAAGTTAATGGTGAACAAGGCTAATATCGTTGCTTCAGTAGAGGCTTCAAATGGTGTTATCCACGTAATAGATGGGGTATTGCTTCCCGAATAACTAAAACAAAATCAAACCAAACCTTAATAATTACAATCATGAAAAAATCACGTTTCTTAATTTCTGGAGCAGCCCTCGCCACAGTAGTGGCAGTGGGTCTGATGTCTGGATGTAAGCCAAGTACCCCAGGCGAAGTTGGCATAGGGGATGCCGCCACCAAAACGTACGTTGCTCCCGGCAAGTACGATGAGTTTTACAACATCATTTCGGGTGGCTTCAATGGTCAAATGAGTGTAGTTGGTCTGCCGTCAGGAAGAGTGTTTCGCGTTGTTCCCGTATTTTCTGTTAATCCAGAAAGTGGATATGGCTACAGCGAAGAATCTAAGCCGATGTTGAACACCTCGTTTGGTTTTGTGCCTTGGGACGATTTGCACCACATTGCATTGTCTACCACAAAAGGCGAACATGATGGCCGTTGGGCCTTTGGTAATGCCAACAACACTCCTCGTGTGGCACGAATCGACCTAACCACGTTTGAGACTACGGAGATTATTGAGCTTCCAAACAGCGGTGGCAATCACTCTTCGCCATTTATTACTGAAAACTCGGAATACGTGGTGGCAAGCACCCGTTTTTCGGTGCCAATTGGTGATGATAACCAACGCGATGTGCCAATCAATAGCTATAAAGAAAACTTTAAAGGCACTGTTAGCTTTATCAGCGTGGCAAAAGAGGGCGATATGAAGCTTGCATTCCAGCTTTTACTTCCTCCAATGAACTTCGATTTGGCTCGCGCTGGAAAAGGCCCATCACATGGTTGGTTTTTCTTCTCGTGCTACAATTCTGAAGCTGCTTATACATTGCTTGAAGTAAATGCATCACAAAAGGACAAAGACTTTATTATGGCCTTAAACTGGAAAAAAGCTGAAGAATATATTGCTGCTGGTAAAGGCAATAAGGTAAAAACCAGATATGCTCACAACAAAATGGACCACAAAACTCACAGCGCTACTTCTACCATGATTGAAGAAGTATTGCAATTGGATCCTGCTGTGCTAAAGGATATGGTTTATTTCATTCCATGCCCTAAATCTCCGCACGGTTGTGACGTAGATCCTACAGGAGAATACATCGTTGGAAGCGGAAAGTTGGCTGCTATGATTCCTGTGTTCTCTTTCTCCAAATTGATGAAAGCCATTGAAGCAAAAGATTTTGAAGGCGACTATGTTGGTTACCCAGTTGTGAAATACGAATCTGCATTGCATGGTGTGGTTGAAAAGCCAGGACTTGGCCCATTACACACCGAATTTGATGGAAAAGGCAATGCGTATACTTCCATGTTTGTATCGTCTGAAGTGGTGAAATGGGATATAAAAACACTTAAAGTTTTGGATCGCGTGCCTACGTATTACTCTGTAGGACACATCAGCATTCCTGGTGGACCAACTGCTAAACCACATGGCAAATATCTTGTGGCTTACAACAAGATTACCAAAGACAGATACTTACCAACAGGTCCAGAGTTGTGCCATTCAGCGCAGTTGTACGACATCTCTGGAGATAAAATGAAGCTTCTGCTCGATTTCCCAACTATTGGAGAACCACACTATGCAGAATCGCTACCCGCTAGCCTAATCAAGGATAAACAAGTTCGATTCTACAAACTTGAAGAGAATCAACATCCTTATGTAGCCAAAGGCGAAGGGGAAGCCAAAGTAGTGCGCAAAGGCAAGGAAGTACACGTTTATATGACTTCCATTCGTTCGCATTTCTCGCCAGATAATATCGAAGGAGTGAAGTTGGGCGATGAGGTATATTTCCACGTAACCAACCTAGAGCAAGACTGGGATGTGCCGCACGGATTTGCCATCAGAGGAGCGACTACAGCCGAGCTTCTTATTATGCCAGGTGCTACCCAAACATTGAAATGGGTGCCCGAGCGTGTTGGTGTTGTTCCTTTCTACTGCACCGACTTCTGTTCTGCGCTTCACCAAGAAATGCAGGGTTATCTTCGGGTGTCACCAGCAAGCAGTAGTGGTGAAATAAAATTCTCATTAGGTGAAACTGGTCCCCAGTAAACCCTAAGAGCGCCAGCATGGGTTTAGATCCATATTTCTGTGCTGGCAATTTACATGATGATGTTCAAGGGTGCCAAATGGGGCATCCTTGAACTTGTCTTCCCAAGTTTGTTACACTGCGGCACACAAACATCACCGAAACCAAACTGATGAAAAAGCTACTATTACCCACACGTCTCCTAGTTGTTGTTGCGTCTTTACTGTTAATTATCAGCTATTTCACCCCAATTTGGCAAATATGGATGTGGGCTCCACAATACCCCGAATGGCTCAGTCTTCATATTTGGCTCGATAATATTACTGGCGATGTAGACATCATAAATGGACTAAATCATTACATCGGCATGAAGCACATTAAAGTAGAAATGTTTCCCGAGTTTAAGATACTGCCCATTATTGTAGGGTTCATTCTGGCCTTTGGATTAATCACTGCAGCTGTGGGCAAACGCTGGCTGTTATGGACATTCTTGATTGTGTTTGCGGTAACTGGAATTGTCGGCATGGTTGATTTTTATATGTGGGGCTACGATTATGGACACAATCTAGACCCAACTGCCGCCATCAAAGTGCCTGGAATGGCCTATCAACCACCACTTATAGGAACAAAGGAATTGCTCAATTTTATTGCCTATTCCGCCCCTGACATTGGTGGATGGGCGTTTATATCTACAGGAATTCTAACCGTTTTGGCGTTAGTCTTCGATATTTTCAAAAACAAATAATCGACATGCATATCCTATCTCCTATTGCCATGTTTTTCTCGTTTTTACTTCTGTCTTGTGGCTCCGAGCCTGAACCAATTCACTACGGAAAGGATAGCTGCGACCATTGCCGCATGACGATAATGGACCCGAAGTTTGGAGCCGAAATTGTGACGAACAAAGGGAAGGTGTATAAGTTTGATGATGTGAATTGCTTGGTGCGTTTTATGGCCGATGGCAAAGTAGCCGAAGCGGATGTGAATCAGATTTTGGTGGCAGATTTTGCCAAGCCAGAAACGTTAATGCCAGTTGAAGCTGCATTTTTTGTAAAATCGGAAGAAATACGCAGCCCTATGGCTAGTCGAGTAGCGGCATTTTCAGATACGCTACTCCGCGCTAAACAGGTGAAGAAATGGAGCGGAAATCCAATGAATTGGCCGCAAGTGAAAGCTGAATTTGAATGAGATTGATTTTTATATGGTATGCAGTGTTCTGGTGGCAATCTGCGCAAGCCACAATTATTCATATTGGCCAATCGGGGCAGCCAGCTACTCTAAAACAGGCTGTGACATTGGCTCAACCAATGGATACCATTATTGTACCCAGCGGAACATACGCGGAGGGCAATATCCTGATTCAAAAACCACTGCACATTATTGGTAAAAACCTGCCCGTATTAGATGGCAAATTGAAATTCGAGATTTTTACCATTGCTGCTCAAAACGTCACCATTGAGGGCTTCAAGTTCATCAATTCTGGGCGGTCGAGCATGGAAGATTTGGCGGGAATCAAATGTTTAGACGCGCACCATGTCACCATCAAAAACAACATTTTCGAGAATACCTTTTTCGGAATTCATCTTTCCAATTCAAATTTTAGCCGTATTCTAAACAACAAGCTGAGTGCCTCGGCTGAGTTGGAATATCAACTCGGCAACGGCATACACTTATGGAAATGCAATCATGCCGAAATAGTTGGAAACCAGATTACTGGCCATCGCGATGGTATTTATTTCGAGTTTGTGACCAAATCATCCATTCGAAAAAACATTAGCCAGAAGAATAAACGTTATGGCTTACACTTCATGTTTTCGCATGATGATTCGTATGAAGACAACGTTTTTCGCAACAACGGGGCTGGTGTTTCGGTGATGTACACTCGCCACGTGAAAATGCTTCGCAATACCTTCGAGGACAATTGGGGCACATCTGCCTATGGACTTTTGCTTAAGGATATAGGCGATAGCGAGGTTCTGAACAACAAATTTATTGGAAACACCAGCGGAATTTACATGGAAGGCACTAGTAGAACGAAGTTTGAGCGCAATGTATTTCTGAAAAACGGATGGGCCATAAAACTGCAAGCCAGTTGCGATGGCAATACCTTCGAATACAATAACTTTCAAATGAATACGTTCGACATTTCGACCAACGGCTCGCTTGTATTGAATGCCATGGAACACAACTATTGGGATAAATATGAAGGTTATGATCTTGATCGCAATGGCATTGGCGATATTCCTTTTCATCCCGTGAGCTTGTTTTCGGTAATAACCGAGAGAATACCTTCTGCTATGCTTATTTGGCGCAGCTTTTTGGTGTACTTGCTCGACAAAGCAGAAAAAGTTGTTCCTGTTATGACCCCAGAAAATCTGAGGGATAATTTGCCACAAATGAGACCCCATGATTTCGGTTAAAAACATTCGAAAAAACTTTAATGGCATGTGGGCGTTAGATGGCGTGGATGCCGATTTGACGCCTGGAAATGCGTACGCCCTAATTGGCCCAAATGGCTCTGGAAAAACCACACTGATTAAAACTATTCTCGGACTTGTGGTGCCCACATCGGGAAACATTACGGTAAACGGAGAAAGCATATTGGGCAATTGGGCTTATCGCGAACATATCGGTTATATGCCTCAAATTGGCCACTACCCCGATAATATGCGCATTGGCCAATTGATTGAAATGATTAAGAATATCCGCAATCCTTCCACCCAATTGGACGAGGAATTGATACAGCTATTTCAGCTCGAAGCGTTGTACAACAAACCCATGCATACCCTTTCGGGCGGAATGCGGCAAAAGGTGAGTGCTGCACTTGCATTTTTATTCAATCCTGCCATTTTGATTTTGGACGAACCAACAGCAGGGCTCGATCCCATCTCGGTAGAGCATCTGAAAGAAAAAATTAAGCGCGAAAAAGTCAATGGCAAACTCTTTCTCATCACTTCGCACATTATGAGCGATTTGGACGAATTGGCTACCGAGCTAATCTACATTTATGAGGGGAAAATTGCCTACCGCGATTCAATCGACCATTTGAAACAAGAGACTGGCCAAGACCGATTGGGTAAAGCCATTTCGGAGATAATGAAACAACTTTCTATTCACTCATAAGCGAATATCGTGGCGCGCATTATCAAGTACATTCTCCTCGACATTCTTCGAACTCGGTTTATTCTGGCATATACCTTATTCCTATTGCTGTGTGCGGTAGGCATGTTTCAGTTGGACACCGATACCTCAAAAGTTGTGCTTAGCCTGATGAATATCTTGCTTATCGTTACTCCGCTGGTGAGTATCGTTTTCACCACCATTCATTTTTACAACTCTTATGAATTTATAGAAATGATGCTAGCACAACCCATAAAACGGTCGGTTGTATTTCTTTCTCAATACATAGCAGTGGCGGTGTCGCTATGTATGGCCTATGTGGTAGGTTTGGGCATTCCCATGTTCATTTATGGTGCTAATACCAGTTCGATTGCCTTGCTATACTCGGGCGTGGCGCTCACATTGGTGTTCGTTTCGTTGGCTTTTTTATCTGCCGTTCTAACGCGCGATAAGGCCAAGGCGATTGGAGTTGCGTTACTGTTTTGGTTCTACTTCTCCTTGATATATGATGCCTTTGTGCTTTGGGTCCTCTACAATTTCAGCGACTATCCCCTTGAAAATGCCACCTTGGCTATGATTGCCCTAAATCCTGTGGATTTGGCACGAATTCTCATGATTCTGCAACTGGATGTATCCGCTTTGATGGGCTACACTGGTGCGTTTTACAAAGATTTCTTTGGTGGCAATATGGGACTCATTTTCTCAGTATCGGTGCTATTGCTTTGGATAATAGTGCCTATTTATGCGGCACTTCGGATATTTAAGAAGAAGGATTTGTAGTGGAAAGCAGGCTACTTCTTCTTTTGATTCTTAAGGGAAATGCAAGGGCTCCGAACAACTCTGCTCGACAACAATAACAGCTTTATCCTCTCCATTCTAGAAAAGATGAATCCGCAGTGTGACTTCGTGACTGCCGTTGTTGTAACCATTTAGTCCACTATAGAAATTAGTCTGTAACGTTTCTAGCAGTTTCAGAAGTTCGAGACCTTCAAGCTTATCGCTCAAGTACAATTTCTCAGGCGGTTTTAGTATCACTAACTTGTTGCCATTCAACCCAGCGTTTGGCCATTTCCTCAGCTGCCTGTTCTTCATCAATACGGATGTATTGAAGAAAAGCCTTTTCTGTGGAGTGTCCGCTAATTTTTCGAATAAGAAAGTTTGGCATGCCTTTCAAGAACTGATTGGTGCAAAATGACCTACGGCAAGTGTGCGAGGCAACTACTTCATACTTCATGGCAGACAACTCTTCTTTGCGGTTACCACGTTGCTCAATCCAAGTGAAGGTACTATTCATACTAGCTATTCGGCACACTTCCTTAATCTGCCTATTAAATACAACGCTATGAGGAGCGCGAGGCAAACCGCCATTATAGCGTTCCAAAACTCTTCTAAGGCGAACGCTAATAGGTATTATTACCGTCTTTGAGGTCTTACGTGTTGGCTTGCGGATGAATCTGTCTGAAAAGTGAGAGATGTTCAACATGGAAAGGTCGGAATACCTAAGCCCTGTTTCACAACCGATGATGAATAGGTCGCGTGTATGTGCCAAAGCTGGGCGTTCGGCAAGGTCAAGATTTTCCAATGTGTCAAGTTCCAATTCGGTGACATAAACGTTGTCGCTGGCCTCAGAGCCATGTTTGACATTTGACTTACTAACCTTTGAGAGATACCCATTGCGAAGGGAGAAACTTAATAGGGTCTTCAACCGCTTGAACTGCGCTCCAACCGTACTGCGCATCAGCCCCATCTTGCCATCTACTTTAACCTGTGTTTCCAAATATCTTCTAAACTCCACTTGAAAACTCTCTGTATCAAGGTCGGAGATAGCTAACGGAGCTTTCTTCCACTTCATGTAGCCCTTAAGATGATTACGAAACACCTTATAGTGTTTAAGCGCGTTGGGCGTAATCCTATCGGTGCCTTCTTCAATCCACTTTTCCAAAATTCCATCAAGATTAACTATTGCGCCTTCATTTTGGGTTTGTTCAAAATTCAGCACGGAAGTGATGTACCGTATTGATGGTATTTCTCCCGAAATGACAGCTCTATCGGCCACTTCGTGAATTTTTCTACGAAGTTCATTCACCACAAGATTTATTGCCTTGTGTTCAGGATGTGTTTTACGCACTTCCCTCTTGTCTTGATTCCAGTCCTCAGGTCGGACTCGCCTTCCTGTGGGAAACAATTTTCTATTTGTTCGGTCAAAAATATATTCGATATATATTTGTGAGGCACTATCTGAGTTAGGTCTTGATTTTAGGATTGGATTCACTCGGTGCATAGCAATTCTGTCTCACATGTGTCTCACAAATCTACGATAAACTAAGATAAGCTAAGCAAACCTATTTTCAATTTAACTTGTAAATTACTGAAAAACAAGTGATTAAAATAAGTTGAGAAAAGATAGATAAAGTCCTCAATGTTCCTGTCGGGATCACCAAAAACCCTGACGCCATTAGCGTTGGGGTTTTTACTTTTATCTTATTTCTATAGGATACAAGATAGCTTGCAACTTAAAATTGTAATCGAACTTTGATCAAAAGCAATTTGACATTTCGTCAAATAAAAAGCCCACATGTTAAAGCATCTAGTCTTATTATCCGCCTTTTTTACAATTTGCATTTCATCGAAGGGCCAAGCTCCACTTGAAAAAGAAGTTTTGGAAGTAGTTGAAGTGCTGCGAACTGCCATGATTGATGGAGACAAGACAACTCTGGAAAAAGTGACCTCTGAATTCCTGAGCTACGGACACTCCAATGGAAGGGTTGAAAACAAACAGGAATTTGTGGAGAGCCTCGTAAGTGGGAGATCGGACTTTGTAACCATGAATCTTTCCGAACAAACCATTACCGTAACAAGCCCAAAAGTTGCCCTTGTTCGGCACACGTTAGATGCTGACATTCTTGACGGAGGCAAACCGAATACAGTTAAGCTGAAGGTGCTTCTTGTGTTTCAAAAGGAAAAAGCAGGATGGACTCTTATTGCGCGCCAAGCAGTGAAAGTGACGTCATAACTAAGTAATTTAGTGATATTTTGCGAACCTGTTTCGTTCGATACCCCCACAAAAGGAATTTCTTTCCGCTTACATACTCCCATGACATCATCATTTGATCTTTCTGGAAAAACAGCATTAGTAACTGGTTGTAGCAGAGGAATAGGGAAAGCTATGGCCATTGGTTTGGCAGGGGCTGGTGCCGACATCATTGGGGTTTCGACTTCGTTAGAAATTTCGGGAAGCGCTATAGAAAAAGAAATCAACGCACTGGGGCGAAATTTCAAAGCTTATGCTGCTGATTTTTCCAACAGAGATGCGTTGTATCAGTTTATCTCAAAAGTGATAAATGAGAATCCATGCATAGATATCTTGATGAACAACGCGGGTGCCATTAAGCGGATGCCTGCCCAAGACCATCCGGATAAATACTGGGATAATGTGCTATCCATAAATCTAGATGCTCCTTTTATTTTGGCCCGAGAAATAGGTAAAACAATGATTTTGCGTGGCAGTGGCAAAATCATTTTCACCTGTTCGCTACTAAGCTTTCAGGGTGGAATAAATGTGCCTGGGTATGCTGCAAGCAAAGGAGCGTTGAGTAGTTTGATTATGGCACTGTCCAACGAATGGGCTTCGAAAGGAGTGAATGTGAACGGCATTGCCCCTGGCTATATTGCAACAGATAACACCGAAGCGCTGAGAAACGACAGCGAGCGCAGTGCATCCATACTTTCGCGGATACCCGCAGGAAGATGGGGCAACCCAGATGACTTCAAAGGTCCTGCAGTGTTTTTAGCATCTCAGGCTTCTGACTATGTTCACGGCACCATCTTGGTCGTAGACGGTGGCTGGATGGGTAGATGATTCTTTTTGCGCACAGTTGTTATATCTTTCAGCTTCAAAAACCTTAAAAAAGGAATAGATGGAAATACGATTTCAATCCAGTCCAATTGAAGTGAAAGGAATGAGTACAGAGCGGCTACGTGCTTCGTTTTTACTCTCCAACATGATGAAATCGGACGAGATAAACTTGACGTATTCTCACTACGACCGCGTAATTGTTGGTGGAGTAAATCCAATAAATCAGACAATATCTCTGCCAAATGAATCGGAATTAAGAGCTGATTATTTTTTAGAGAGACGAGAGATAGGTATTATCAATTTGGGAGGCCCTGGCGTAGTGGAAGCCGATGCAGTGCTTTATGACCTGAGTAAACTGGATGCTTTGTATCTTGGAAAAGGAACTCAGTCGGTAAGTTTTTCCAGCAAATTAGCGGATAACCCTGCATTCTTTTTCTTAATGTCAACTGCTGCTCATCACGCCTACCCAGCAACAAAAATCACAAAAGAGCAAGCCTCGCCCGTAAAACTCGGAGACACCTCCACGGCAAACAAACGCACCATTTATAAATACATCCACGAGGATGGAGCGCAAAGTTGTCAGTTGGTGATGGGTTTAACACTACTAGAAGATGGCAGCGTCTGGAACTCGGTGCCACCCCACACGCACACGCGTAGAACGGAGGTCTATTTCTATTTTGATTTGCCAGAAATTCACCGTGCATTCCATTTTATGGGAGAACCCGAAGAAACCAGGCATATCGTGATGGCCAACCATGAAGCAGTAATTTCTCCCCCTTGGTCGGTTCATTTCGGGAGCGGCACGTCCAATTATGGTTTTATCTGGGCAATGGCTGGTGAGAACAAGGCATTCACCGATATGGATGCCCTTCAGTTATCTGACTTGAAATAAGAATGAAAAAGGTCTTTTCATTTGGAGAACTATTACTTAGAATATCTCCAGAGTTGGACAGGCAATGGATTCGCGATTCTTCAACTGCTATTTATGTCGGTGGGTCTGAACTGAATGTGGCTACAGCCTTGGCAAAATGGGATATGTCATCTGCCTATTGCACTGCTTTGCCCGACAATTATCTAAGCAAAGAAGTTGTGGCGCATTTAACGGAGAAAGGCATTGACACATCTCCCATTATGTTTTCGGGTAGCCGAATAGGAACCTATTATCTTCCGCAAGGTCAGGATTTACAACACAAAGGGGTTATTTACGACCGTGCTCATTCATCGTTTTCTGAATTGAAACCTGGCACCGTTAATTGGGAAGATGTTTTAAGCGATTGCTCGTGGCTTCATATTAGCGCCATCAGCCCTGCGTTGAATGAACAGACGGCTGTCGTTTGTCTAGAGGTACTTAAAGCCGCCTTTGCCAAAGGAATGACTATCTCCATTGACCTAAATTTTCGAGCAAAGCTTTGGCAGTATGGCAAACAACCTCTCGAAATTATGTCCCTTCTGCTTCCGTACTGCGATGTGGTGATGGGAAATGTCTGGGCGGCTGAACAATTGCTCGAAATACCCTGTCGCATAGATGAAAGCAAGGGAAAATCTAAAGATACATTGCTCCAATCGGCAATAGAAAGTATGCGAACCATTACACTTCAATTTCCCCACATCCAAACGGTAGCGCACACATTTAGATTGCCCGACACTTATTTTGGTGTTTTGTTTTCTGGAGATGAAGTTACCGTCTCTAAAGAATTTCCATTGCAACACATATTGGACAAAGTAGGAAGTGGCGATTGCTTTATGGCAGGTTTAATTTATGGCCTCACCCATTTTAATCAGTCGCAAGAGGTAATTGACTTTGCATCGGCTGCTGCCGTTGGGAAAATGGCAGAAATGGGTGACGCTACCGCACAAACAAAACAATCTATTTTAGACACTATCGACAAGGCATAAACGATATGGAAACAGTAATTCGTCAGGTTAAACAACAAAAAATTCTGCCCCTGTTTTATCATAGCGATGTAACAGTATGCGTAGAAGTTGCGAAAGCGCTC
>Ga0247839_1005048_pt1 | contig 16314 bp, 25 predicted proteins | sample LaCruzMarch2015__6_FD_192405 | JGI IMG/M metagenome (GOLD analysis project Ga0247839, IMG submission 192405) | Freshwater microbial communities from meromictic Lake La Cruz, Castile-La Mancha, Spain - LaCruzMarch2015_16m | ecosystem: Environmental > Aquatic > Freshwater > Lake | place: Spain... | reverse complement strand
CGCAGTCGATTTCCAGCCAAGCCCTTACCGAATGAGCGCACAGCTTCTCGCTAAGGTGCGAGGATTGATCGCTCACGCACTAGACCCACGCTCGATGGTGGGATAATGCCTGTTGCCATCACGACACTACGCACCACTCTAGCGACTGCTCTAGTCAATAACGCTAAGTGGCAGACTTTTGCCTTTCCACCTGCCACAGTTCTTGCTAACTCTGTAATCGTGTCTCCAGATGATCCTTATCTAACACCTAGCAATAATCAGCACATCACAATTAGCCCAATGGCTAACTTCAAGATTGTCATGACTGTGCCTTTATTTGACAATGAAGGCAACCTCAACGGGATCGAAGATACTGTATGTAGCGTGTTCGCAAAGCTCGCAGCATCATCTCTCGTCTATAATGTAAGCGCAATCAGCGCACCAAGTATTCTCAACGCTGCATCGGGTGACCTACTCAGCTGCGAGATGTCCGTATCAATCCTTACGAGTTGGAGTTAAAATGTCCGAGTGGGAAAAAGAAAACGAAGCCTTCCTGATCAAAATCGGGCAGGTAGCACCAGCAACACCAAAGCCAGTAACTACTAAGAAAGACGAGGAATAATCTCATGGCTGTATTTCTAAACAATAAAGTAGGCGTGAAGATTAACACTGTTGATCTTTCTGACCATGTAACATCTATTACTCTTAACCGCACATTCGATGAGCTAGAAGTAACTGCAATGGGTGACACAGCACACAAGTTCGTTAAGGGCTTGGAAGCATCATCTGTAACAATCGACTTCCTAAATGACACAGCAACAGCAAATGTATTGGCAACACTACAAGCTGCATGGGGTACAACAGTCACATGTGTATTCCTACAGGAAAAGGGAACAGCTGTTTCAGCGACAAACCCTCTCTATACTGTTTCTCTGTTGATCAACAACACCACCGACATCAATGGTGCTGTCGCTGACATCGGAGTACAATCGATTACATTTACTGCTAACTCAACTGTTGCAGTAGCCACAACAGGCACATTCTAAACAACTAATAAAGGGGCAAACTCATGGCAAGACTAAAGATAGTTCGTACAGATGGAAGCGTACTAGAAGGCGAGATCACTCCAGCAGTGGAGTACTCATTCGAGCAGTACGCTAAAAAGGGCTTCCATAAGGCGTTTCGCGATGAAGAAAAGCAGAGCGATGTCTATTGGTTAGCATGGGAAGTAACACGCAGGTCAGGTGAAACTGTTAAGCCTTTTGGGATGGACTTCATCGAGACACTTAAAAGTGTTGAGGTGCTTGACTCTGACCCTTTAGCTTAAAGCGGGATCTTCCTTTCACCTACTTGATTGCTCGCTTGAGCATCAGGTTAGGGATCTCGCCACAGCAGTTACTAGATTTAGATCAGGTAATGCTCCAAGCATTGCTACAAGGTCTCAAGGATGAAGCGAAAGAGGTGAGCGATGCCAGCAAGCGTCAAAGGCGGCATTGAGCTTCGCAAAGCCCTTAAACAGTTTTCTCCAGATTTAGCAAAAGAAACACAAAAAGAATTGGGAGCAATCTTAAAGCCAATCACTAAGGCAGCCCGAGGTTACATTCCATCAACAACTCCTTTAAGCGGTTGGGCTAATGCAAATCAACAAGGTGTATGGAGCAAGCGCATCTGGTCTAGTGGTGATGCTAAACGAGGAATTGGTTACAAAACAACTCCATCTAAACCTAACCGCTCTGGTTGGCGTTCCTTGGCTCGCATTGTCAATGCTTCTGTGACTGGCTCTATCTATGAGACTGCTGGTCGCTTAAATCCTAATGGCAGACCACAAGCAAAGATTTACAAGGTAGTAGCCCCTGGGCATGTCAATTATGGCAAGAACATTCGCTCTGGAAACAAAGGCGAGTCCTTATCCAATAACCCTAATGCTGGAAAACAATTTATTGATGCGATTGATCGTACAGGCAGGATCGTAGATGCTTATCAACGCGGAGAAGGTCAATCAGGTCGCGCATCTCGTAAGATGAAGGGTCGCGCTATCTTCCGCGCATGGAAAGAAGATCAAGGCAAAGCAACAGCAGCTGTAATTAAGGCTATCGAGAAATCACGCGACAAGCTAGAAGCGAGGGTTAAGTAATGGCAACCGATGTAAAGATTGACATAGCCGCTGAATACACAGGCAAAAAGGCTTTTGACAAAGCAGAAAAACAAGTCTCCATGCTTACTGCCCAAGTCAAGAAATTGGCTGGTGCTTTCGGTATTACTTTTGGTGCTGCCCAACTTGCTCGCTATTCTCAAAATGCAGTCAAGGCTTTTGCTGATTCGCAATTAGAAGCAGTACAACTAACTAATGCTGTTAAAAATCTTGGCCTTGCTTTTGCTAGTCGTGATTTAGACATTTACATTGATAAGGTTGAAAGAGCAACAGGTGTAAATCGCGATCAATTGCAACCAGCAATGATTAAGTTACTACAGGTAACAGGTTCAGTAACTAAGAGCCAAGAGTTGCTTAATCTTGCAATGGATGTTTCAGCAGGAACAGGGCAAAATATCACAAGCACATCTGAGAAATTATCTCAAGCCTATGTGGGTAATTTTAAGGGATTAAGATCATTAAATCTGGGTCTAACGCAAGCAGAATTGGCATCCTCTAATTTTGAGGAAGTGCAGAAAAGGTTACAGGTTTTATTTGCTGGCCAAGGAAAATCTGCTGCAGATTCTTATGTTGGATCAATAAGCAAATTATCTATTGCATCCGAGCAAGCAAGCGAAAAAATCGGAAAGTCTTTACTAGATGCCTTGACAGCCATCTCTGGCGGTAAAACTGTCGATGACACGATAAAGAAAATTGATACCTTATCTAGTGCAATTGCTGGCCTTATTGATGTTACAGTAGGCTTGAAGGCTGGAGAATATTTACAGCAATACTATGCACTAAGGGATGGCAAAATTGCTGGCGGTTTTGGCAATCGCTCTTTAAGCGTACTTGGTCAAGATACTCAAAAAGCAGATTTAGCCGCTCGTAAAAAAGCTGAGGCAGATGCAAAGAAAAGAGCGACTGAGTTATTATCAGTACAAAAGAAAACATTAAAATCTGCTCAGGATCAATTGAAGATCGCTAAGGCTAAGGCTATCTTCGATCTACAAAAGATCCAGATTGAAGCAGCCCTTAAAGGTAAGATTAGCGAAGAAGAAAAAATCCGCTTGTTCTTGCTCAAAGCAATCCAAGAAGAAAACATTGATGACATTGAAAAGTACACAAAAATGCTCAATGAGGTTCAAGGAAAAGTAACACAGCTTCTATCCACTCTCAATGAGGTTTACTCAATGGATGCAGGCAATCCTTTCATCTCATGGGAAATTGGCTTAGATGGTGTTCAGCGGGCACTTATTGAGATTGAGGGTCAATCTATTCAATTGACTAATACCCTTGCTCAAAACTCATTGGCTATGGGTCTGCTTGGTGGAGCATCATTTGCTCAGGCTTTGTCAGGTTCTCGTTACGCCGCACAGGCAGCAGCTTCTATGGGCATAACAGGCACTATTAGCGGACTGCCACCAGTTACAGCCCCAACAGCCCCAACTGGTCCATCTACTACAGTTAATGTTGTGGTGGAAGGTACTGTGACAACAGACCAAAACTTAACGAAATCTATTATCGATGCCATGAACAGTTCTGCAATTAGTGGAAATGTTGCTATTGTCGGGCCTATTGATCGATTGGTTGCTGTTTAATGGCACTTCCAGCAACCATTGGAGTAACAATCAACTTTAGCGATGGCCCTACTTACGGCTATCCTTTTACTATTGGTGATCCAGTCAAGGGTATCCTTGGCGTATCTGAACTCGCTGGAAGCAACGCACAGGCTTTAATTATTGATTACTCTACACAAACTACACAGGTAGGAATCAGGCGTGGTCGTGACCTTATGACTGATTCTTACAATGCTGGTACAGCATCGGTCAAAATTTTAGATCCCAATGGTGACTTCAACCCACAGAATACAAGTTCTCCTATCTATGGATACTTGAAGCCTTTACGCAAGATCCAAATTACAGCGACATACTCAGGCAATACTTACTATCTATTCTCAGGCTACACATCTGAGTATCGATACACTTATCCAACAGGTCAGGAAATCGGCTATGTGACTATTGTTTCTTACGATGCTTTCAAGATCTTCAACCTTGCGGCTATCTCAACTGTGACAGATGCAGGGGCGGGGCAAGACACAGGCACTCGTATCAATCGCATACTTTCAGAGCTTTCATGGCCTAACTCGATGCGTAACATCGATACAGGTGACACTATCTGCTCAGCTGACTCTGGTCAATCTCGCGTGGCTTTATCTGCTATTCGTGCTGCTGAGTTCAGTGAGCTAGGCGCGTTCTACATGAGTCCAGATGGCAATGCAGTATTTAAGAGCCGTTCTAGCACCATCGAAAGCATTGACGATACCCCTACAGTCTTTAATCAAACAGGCGGCATTCCTTATTCTGGCATCAAGTTCGCCTTTGATGACAAGCTGATTATTAACCAAGCCAACATCCAACGCTATGGCAGCTCAAATGTGCAAAGCCATACAGATGCAGCCAGCGTGGACACCTACTTCCTGCACAGCACTAGCGCACAAAACCTGCCTATTGCCACAGACGAGGAAGCCATGAATCTGGCTACTACCTATGTGAATAGCCGCAAGGACACCACGATCCGCATTGATTCCATGACTCTCGACCTAACCACACCAGACTATGCGGCTGGGGTCACGGCAGCTCTTAGCCTTGATTATTTCAGTAATGTGACCATTTCTAACATTCAGCCTAATGGCGATACCATCACAAAGACCATTCAGGTTCAGGGCGTGGCACACGACATCCAGCCAAATAACTGGTTTACTACTTTTACCACTATGGAGCCAATTACCGATGGCTTCATCATTGGCAACTCAGAGTTCGGTATACTAGGCGTTAATCGTTTAGCATGGTAAAGGAGCAATAAATGGCAACAGGATTCCCAGCAACAACAGGAGATGTCCTATCAGCGGCTATGTTTAATGGCTTGGTAGCCTTCACTCTCAATAGCCAAACAGGTACTACTTACACCCTTGCATCTACTGATCAGTATCAGGTGCTAGTGGTTACATCTAACGCATCTGCAAAGACAGTTAGTATTCCAACAGATGCAACTTATGATTTTCCAGTAGGAACGGCTGTCACCTTACTAAATACTGGTGCAGGTGCTTTGACTATTAACGCAGTTACTTCTGGCACAACTACAGTAACAAGTGCTGGCACTGTTTCGGCAGCACCTACAGTTAATCAATACAAATCAGCTGTTGCAATTAAAACTGCTGCTAATGCTTGGACAGTAGTGGGAGCAGTTTCTTAATGATTGGTGCAATCCTTGCTGGACAAATAGGTGTGCCTAGCATTGTCCACGATGTTGATTTCTTAGTTATCGCTGGCGGTGGATCAGGTGCAGTCGGTCGCGCAGGCGGTGGCGGAGCAGGTGGATTACGCTGTTCTGTCGGGGCAACTGGTGGTGGCGGAAGCCTTCCAAGTGCATTAACTGTTAGTGCTGGAACAAGTTATACAGTGACAATCGGTGCAGGTGGCGCAGATGTTAATGGTGCTTTTTCTGCTCCTGGTAATAGCGGATCTAATTCTGTTTTTGCAACGATCACATCCACAGGTGGTGGAGCAGGTGGTCGATGGGAAAATAATGGCGTAACTGGTGGATCTGGCGGTGGCGGCGGTGGTGGTGCAGTCGTAACTTATGGCGGTTCAGGTACAGCAAATCAAGGTTATGCAGGTGGTGGAAGTTCTCACACAGGTAATTACCCTATGGGCGCAGGTGGCGGTGGAGCAGGCGCAGTAGGTACTTCCGTTACAAGTAACACTACTCCTGGCAATGGTGGAAATGGTATTAGTACATCTATCTCAGGATCATCCGTCACTTATGGCGGTGGTGGCGGTGGTGGATTAGATTCACGCGCTGGAGCAACTTCATCATCTGGCGGAACAGGTGGCGGTGGCGGATCAACAAAGACTGCTAACGCAACTAGCGGAACAGCCAACACAGGTGGCGGTGGTGGCGGTGGATCTCTTAACCAACCTTTAGATGTTTTCTATAACTCAGGAGCAGGTGGATCAGGTTTAGTTATTCTAAAGTATCCAGACACTAAAACAATTACTATCGGTGCAGGATTGACAGGATCAACAGCAGCTCCGTCTGGGGGCTTCAAGGTCACGACAATTACTGCTGGCACAGGAAATGTGAGCTGGGCATAATGGCACATTACGCATTTTTAGATGAGAATAACATTGTTACAGAAGTCATTGTTGGTATTGATGAAACAGAGTTAATCGAAGGGTTAGACACAGAGACTTGGTATGGCAATTTTAGAGGTCAGGTCTGCAAGCGTACTTCTTACAATGGCAACATCCGCAAGAATTATGCTGGCATTGGTTATACCTATGATGCAGATCGTGATGCTTTTATTGCACCCAAGCCAGAACTAGCAACAGACTTTAATGAAGAAACTTGCCAATGGATTGTTCCTTATGAAACCTCGACTCTCTAAAGCTGCTTCACAATTACGAGAGCAGATTGATGACTCGTTCCCAGATCGTGACCGCGCATCGGATGGTTGGATCGGTGATACCAGACACGCTCATCGCGTATCAGATCATAACCCTGATGCTAATGGCTGGGTTCGTGCCATCGACATCGATCGTGACCTTTTTAAGGGATCGAAGCCAGACATCATGCCAGATCTTGCAGATCAGCTTCGTGTCGCTTGCAAGTCTAAATCAGAGAAGCGTATTAGTTACATCATTTTTGATGGACGGATCTGCTCCAAAGTCCTTAACTGGCGTTGGAGAAAGTACACAGGGGCTAACAAACACACTAAGCACTGCCATGTTAGTTTTAAGAAAGAAGCTGACAATGATGGGGCTTTTTTTCAAGTATCTATGTTAGGCGGAGAATAATGAACATGAAGCATCCAGTAGTAATAGCAATCGGAGCCTTTCTAGCAGTCTGGGGAACGACATCAAACTTCTCTCTAGACTATCGCCACATTCTAGGAGCGATCGTTGCAGGAGTCTTTGGTTATGCGAGTCCTAAAAAGTGAGCCAACAAGACTTTTTCAGCCTTTACATAAGCACCTTGCTAGTCATTGGTGGACTTGCAGGGTATGTCATTACTCATCTGCTATCTGAGATCAAAAGACTCAACACGCGAGTCGATGAGATCTATAACATCTTGCTTGACAGGTAACATTGTGCTATGGCAAGAAAAGCAACTAAGGCATTAGAGGAGCAGGGCTACTCAAAGCTAGATGCTTATTGCATTGGGCTTTATGAATACTTCCTGTCATTAAAGCGCGCAGGTTTTGCTGAGGACATAGCGATGTTCATGATTACAGAGCCACAGGCTTACCCTCATTGGATCCTGCCTGATGGCGTACCGCCTGAGAAGTTCGGCGATTATGTAGATGATGAGGATGACGATTAAGCGAATTGTCGTAGTCTCGGACTTACAAGTCCCTTACCATGACAGGGTTGCTACTCGTAACCTTGCAAACTTCATAACAAAGTTCAAGCCAGATCAAGTAGTCACCATTGGCGATGAGATCGACCTTCCACAGATAAGCAAGTGGGAAGAAGGGCGCATGGGATCTTATGCCCAGACCCTAGATGATGATCGGAATGAGGCTGTTCAGCTTCTCTGGGAGTTAGGCGTAACAGATTGCATTCGTAGCAATCACACAGATCGCCTGTATAACATCATCATGGCTAAAGTGCCAGCGTTCGGGGCACTGCCAGAGCTTCGTTTTGAGAAGTTTATGAAGTTCGATGAACTCGGTATTACCTTTCACAAGAACCCTATGGCTATTGCTCCCAACTGGATTGCAGTTCATGGAGACCACACACCCATAAAGCCACATGGGGGCTTATCAGCCCTTGAAGCGGCTCGTAGGCATGGAAAGAATATCATCTCAGGACATACTCACAGAGCAGGGCGTTCGGCCTTCTCAGAGGCTTCTGGGGGTCGTATAGGGCGTGTCCTGCATGGTGTCGAGGTCGGCAACCTCATGGATTTTAAGCAGGCTGCTTACACTAAAGGCGTGGCTAACTGGCAACAGGCTTTCGCCATCATTTATGTGAATAAGGCTAAGGTTCAGGTTGATCTTATCAACATCGAGAAGGACGGCACCTTCATTGTGTCTGGCAAGTCCTACGGCAGACCCAGATAATCGTTATCGTTTCGTTATGTGTTCAAGCACATAATGTCGTGGCTCTATGTCACAATAATTCTGTAAGCAACCGAGGGCGTTGCTACGGATAGGAAATAAGATGAGTTTTGAAATGCCAATGATTGTGCTGCTTTTAGCAGCTAATGCGTTATGGTATTTGGTAGGTTGGGCAAAGGGCTTTAACGAAGGCAAGCGCGAGGGTCTAATCGTTGCTAAGTCATATCAGCGAGCGACAACAGATGCGCGCTAATGAAATCCTACTCACAGCCACGGACACTATCCGCGAGCGTGGTTTATCATATGGTCACCCTGCGGATAACTTGCAACACACAGCAATGCTCCTCAGCGCATACTTACAAACGCCAATTCATGACTACCAAGTGGCAGGAATTATGGTACTCGTCAAACTTGCCCGTACCAATCAGTCAGCTCAGCACATTGACAACTGGGTCGATCTATGCAGCTATGGCGCGCTCGCAGGACAACTAGCCACAGAGGAAAATGAACTCTATGTTTAACTTAGCCGATTACGAGACAGTCGAGGTGAGACTTGAAAAGTTTATTAAGGACTATCCGGATTTCCGCATATCGACTGAACTGGAAGTGTGCGAAAAGGATCGATACATTGTCAAAGCGTATTTATTTAAAACTGCTCAATGCAGTTCCGCGTTTTCAACAGGACTCGCTGAGGAAAAGGTTACTGATCGCGGCGTTAATCAGACTTCTGCATTGGAGAATTGTGAAACTTCGGCAATCGGTCGGGCACTTGCAAATGCAGGTTATGCTGCTAAAGGAAAAAGACCAAGCCGCGAGGAAATGAGCAAGGTTGTTGCTACAAAAGTAGTAAAGCCAGCAGTCGCAGATGTAAAGCCTGACGATCAGGATTACTGGACGACACCTGTCGGACAATATAGAGGCGTAGTCGATGCACCGCAGACATTAGAGAAAACACTCGATCTAGTGCAGGACATTCTCGGTACACCAGAGGCACAGGAAGCACCTCAATGCAAGCATGGACACATGCGATGGCGTGAGGGTGAGAAGAATGGACGCGCTTGGGGTGGCTATCAATGCGCTCACATGAACGCAGGTGGAGTCAAGTCTGACTGTCCACCAATATGGTATCAACTTGGATCAGATGGTAAGTGGCAACCACAGAAGGCGAGATTGTAATGGGCTATGTAGAAGTATGGAACGCGCATGGTGATGGCGGTTGGACACGCCTAGAGGATGTAGAGATGATCGACACGATACCTTGTCAGCTGTGTAATGAGCCTACTCTGGCATCTGACATTATCATCCCAGCAGTAATTAAAGATGGCGTATTAACAGCTGGCGCATGGCAGTGCCGCAAGTGTAAAGCAGTTAATGGCTAGTCAGCACAGGAAACACAGAGGATTCCGCACAGAGCGTGTTGTCGCACAGTACCTATCGACTGTGTGGCAAGGTGCATGTGTTGGGAGGGGTAGTGGCAAGGATATTGTCAATGTGCCCTTTGATGTTGAAGTCAAAGCCCGCGCTGGATTTCAACCATTGGCTTACATTAGGCAATTAAAAGCTCGCACAGCTCTTTCGGGGGAATTGGGCTTTGGAGTGATACGACTAAACGGACAGGGTGAAGATGCGCGTGAGTATGCCGCCATCATCCGCTTAGAGGATCTCTTACCGCTACTCCAATTAAAGTATGGTCACATTACTAGCGAACCCACAGAAGCAGACATTGACCGCTGCACAGCCTGTGGGTCTTACATGATACAGAGGTGCTTAACATGCCAGCCTACGATTACAAATGCTCACGATGCAATCTCAATCAAGAGATCAATCATGGATGGCACAATAGACCAGTAGTTCTATGCAACTATTGTAATGAGCCTATGGTAAAGATTATTGCAGCTAATCCAATTCACTTTAAGGGCAAGGGATGGGGCAAAGATTGAACATTTGGGAAACTTCTTATTTAAAACAAGCTAGAGACATGCTTGAACGACCTTTAATGCCAGTCGTGTATTTCTTCTGGGTATCAAATGAATTAGCCGGTGCAGACATGGTTAAAGTCGGTCTAAGTGTTGATCCTTTACGGCGATTTAAAGAATTAGAGCTTGAAGTCAATAAGGAAAACAATGGTTATCCAGATTGGTTAAACACTTTCGAACCCATGCAAATTCAGGTGTTAGGTTATGTTCAAGGAACGGCTTTGTTAGAAACTGCACTACATAAAGCATTTAAATCAAAGGCACTTGGAAGAGAATGGTTCAGATACGATGACGATTTAGATTGCATTATTGATGACATTCTTTGTGATTATTGCATTTGTCAAAAGTGTTTAGAAGCTGATCTTGTGTTTGGATCTAGTGTCCCAATACCAATGGTTCTAAGAGAAAAGTTATCCACAGAAGTTATCCACAGGGTATAACAAAGGAGTTATTCCAATGCGAAACACCGCTTTGACCAGCACTTATACAAATGGATTTGACACGGATGGTACGCTAACGGCGCAGAGCCTCTCAAAGGCTCACCGCGACCCGCTGAGGCGGGTAGGTCGCGGGGTGCTAGTAGCTATTGGGATAGCTCTATGCATCATGCCTGATGCAGGTGGATCTAAACCAATACAATATGTAAGTTATAAAGAATATGCATTAGTAGCATTAGGCTATAACTATAAAGAATTTAAGTGTTTAGATAAGCTCTATACCAAAGAATCTAATTGGAGACCAGAAGCAAAGAATGGTTCTCATCATGGAATACCCCAGGGGCGCAGCGAGTATCTATCTAGGGTAAATGGATATAAGCAGATACAATGGGGATTGAAGTACATTGGTCATCGCTATGGTGAACCTTGCATAGCGTTAGATCATTGGAAGGCAAAGGGATGGCATTAGAAGAAGCAGCTACTGTTATGTGTAACAGATGCGAAGAACGCATTGATGAAGCAGAAGCAATGGAAGTTCATGCTTGGTGGTTGTGTGGTAATTGCTATGATGAGATCTAATGGCTATTGATAAGCTAAACTCTCGTAGATATCGAGAGCAGCGTGAACGCGTGTTCATGCGTGATGGTCGCATGTGTCAGTTATGTGGCACAGATGAGGGTGAGATGCACATCGATCACATCATCCCACGCAAGGTAGGTGGAGACCACAGCCTTGATAATCTAAGAGTGTTATGTAAGCCATGCAACCTACGCAAGGGTGCGCTCAATGAGGGTGTTTTTTTAGCACGGACGGCTACCCCCCCTGTCTTTTCAGTCCATCCGTCCCCGATGCAGTCCGAGACGATGCTGGACAGTCCATTTAAGACCCGACCTAATCCGAGTCAATGACAACTAAGCCCAGAAAGCCCAAAGCCCTACGAGGGGCAACCAAGCCGAGGCTTCACAGCCCTCTGTTAAAGGGCGCAAACAAGCTGCAAGATGTAAAAGACCTCTGTGAGATTGTTAAAATTCCTCTATTGCCCTGGCAGGAGTTTGTCCTCAAAGACATCCTGACTGTGGACAAGAAGGGCAACTGGATACGCAAGACAAACCTCATTCTCGTAGCCAGACAGAACGGCAAGACTCACTTGGCGCGTATGTTAATCCTTGCACACTTAATTAAGTGGGAAACCAATGTCCTAATCATGTCCTCTAACAGAAGCATGGCACTAGACACTTTCAGACAAATCACTCAACTATTGGAGACCAATGACCACCTTAAAGGATTCGTCAAACAGATCCGACACGCTAACGGCACAGAGTCAATTGAGATGTTATCTGGAGCAAGGCTCGATGTTGTTGCGGCAACTAGAGACGGCAGCCGCGGTCGTTCAGTCAATGGACTCCTCTACATCGATGAAATCCGAGAAATCACAGAAGAAGGATTTAGAGCTGCTACTCCTACAACTAGAGCTCACCCAAACTCTCAAACGCTTCTTACCAGTAATGCAGGAGACGCTTTCAGCGTGGTACTCAACGATCTCAGAGAGCGCGCCATAGATTATCCGCCTAAGTCCTTTGGCTTCTATGAGTATTCTGCGCCACAGTATTGCAAGATCACAGATCGAGATGCATGGGCTTTGGCTAACCCCTCACTGGGATACACCATCACAGAAGAGGCGATTGAAGAAGCAATTGCTACTTCACCAATTGAGAACACACGCACAGAGACCCTGTGTCAATGGATCGACTCCCTAAGCAGCCCTTGGCCGCATGGCATCCTTGAGGAGACTAGCGACTCACAGCTTGAGATGTCGGTTGGTGCTTACACAATTTTCGGATTCGATGTTAGCCCTTCAAGGCGTAACGGCTCACTCGTTGCTGGTCAGTTATTGCCAGACGGCAGGATTGGCATCGGTATCCTAGAGACTTACAGCTCACAGGTTGCCATAGATGAGTTAAAGATGGCAGCAAGTATAAAAGCATGGTGTGACATTTATAAGCCGCGCCTAGTCTGCTTTGACAAGTACGCCACTCAGACGATTGCAGATCGCTTAGCCAATTCTGGCGTAGTGGTCGAGGATGTCTCAGGGCAGCAGTTCTACAAGGCTTGTGGAGACCTGTTAGAAGGCTTAGTCAATCATCGAGTTGTGCACAATGGACAGGCTGAGTTCATCCAGCAGATGAATAACTGCGCAGCTAAGGTCAATGACTCAGCGTGGCGTATTATTAAGCGCAAGTCAGCAGGTGACATTTCTGCACCTATCGGTATTGCTATGGCAGTTTCCAAGTTAATGATCCCTCAGCCTAAGCCTCAAATTTATACTTAGACACGCCGCGGCGTGTTGTCTAATTACTTGACAAATGCTACACTTTATGACTATGGGTCTATTCCGCAAAGCTGAAGCAACATCTAATGAGAATGAGCGTTCATCGCTTAAAGCGCAATACGCCCCTCAAATTCTAGGCGATCAATTCGTCACAGCCAATAACTACTACTACTTGCCAGCCGTATCTCGTAATGATGCGATGACTGTGCCTTCTGTCAAGCGATGCAGAGATCTAATCGCTGGCACTATTGCAACAATCCCTCTGGAGTATTACAAGAAGTCCACAGGTGAACACATCGCAGCTCCTCGATGGGTAGAGCAGCCATCACTTAATCAACCGCGCTTTGTAACAATCTATTGGACAGTTGATAGCTTGCTCATGTTCGGCACAGCTTACTGGCAGATTAAAGAGACTTATCAAGAGGATAACCGCATGGCTCGCGCTGAGTGGATCTCTAATGATCGTGTCACATACACAACAAACTTTCCTCAGCAGATTGTCACTCAATACTATGTCGATGGTATTGCAGTACCTATGTCAGGTGTTGGATCTCTCATCACTTTCCAGAAGGATGAAGGATTGCTCAACACATCTGCTCGCACAATTCAGAGCGCAATCGACATCCACAAAGCTGCTGCAATTGCAGCGCAGACTCCAATGCCTAGCGGATACATCCGCAACAATGGCGCAGATCTAGATCCTAAAGAAGTCCAAGGATTACTATCTGCATGGAAAAACGCTCGCCTTAATCGAGCAACTGCTTATCTAACATCTACTTTAGAATACAACGCAACATCCTTCTCACCTAAAGACATGATGTATAACGAGGCAATCCAAAACAGCGCAACAGAGATTGCTCGCGCATGTGGAGTGCCACCTTACTACCTCTCAGCTGACCAAAATACAACGATGACCTATGCGAATGTCCAAGATGAGCGCAGACAGTTTATCTGGATGATCCAGCCTTACATCTCAGCGATTGAAGCTCGCTTATCTATGGATGATGTTTCGACTTCTGGACATTACACAAAGTTCGCAGTCGATGACACCTTCCTTCGCACTAACCCAATGGATCGCTTAATGGTTATTGAGAAGATGCTTTCACTTGGTCTAATCACTACAGAGCAAGCAATGGAAATGGAAGATCTATCTCCTAACGGAAACGAAATGGAAGAATAATGGAAACTCTATACATCGAAGCATCATCAATCGAGTGCAGCGAAGAAAAGCGCGAGATCTCAGGAAAAATTGTGCCAATGGGCACAGGCGAGATCGGTAACACTAATCTTGGTTCTTATGTCTTTGAGGCTGGCTCTATTGAGATCACAGATCCTACAAAGATCAAGCTTCTTTCACAGCATGACATGAAGCAGCCTGTTGGTCGAATGATCGCTTCAGAAGTTCGTGAAGATGGTATCTACGCAACATTCAAGCTAAGCCGCAGCACAGGCGGTAACGATGCAATGATCATGGCGCAAGAAGGTTTGGTTACAGGACTTTCAATTGGTGCAGACATTAAAGCATCAAAGCCATCACGCGATGGATACACAGTCGTAACAGCAGCAACACTAAAAGAAGTTTCTCTAGTAACAGAGCCAGCCTTTAAGTCTGCTCAAGTATTAGAGATCGCAGCAGAGGAAGTTGAGGGTCATCCTCTCGCCCCTGTTGAAACAAACCCAACTACAGAAAGCGAGACAGCCGTGGAAGATACCACTTCAGCAGTCGAAGCAACACCTTCAGTAGAGGCAGCGGCTGTCGAGGCTGCTCGTCCTACTGTTACAGCAGCATACTACACAGCACCACGCATTAACCTAGCTCCAGAAGTATTTTTAGAAAACACAATCCGTGCGCAGTTCGGTGACGAGAATGCTCGTCAGTACCTAAAGGCTGCATCAGATACAAACACAACAGATGTTGCAGGTCTTGTTCCTACTCGTCAATTGACAGAGATCATTAACGGAAAGACAACAGCAACACGCGCTACAATCGATGCAATTTCAACAGGCACACTTCCAGATGCAGGTATGAAGTTCCAGATTCCTCGCGTAAAGACAGCTCCAAGTGTTGCAGTAGCAGCAGAAGGCGGCGCATTCTCAGATACTCAGGTCGAGATCGAGTACCTAGATGTAGATGTTGTCAAGTTCGCAGGAATGCAACTTTTCGATGTTGAAGTCCTTGACCGCACATCTCCTGCCTTCTTTGCAGAATTGCAGAGCCTCATGGCTGATCAATACGCTAAGGCAACAAACTCTTATGCATTCGATGAGATTGCATCTGTTGCAACAGTTGATGGAACAACAGTTACACTTCCTTGGGATGGAGATGAGTTGTCAGCATTCGTTTCACGCGCTGCTGCATCTATCTACACAAACACATTCAAGTTCGCAACAGGCGTTATTGTTTCTCCTACACAATGGGCAAACTTGATCGCACTTAACGACACAACAAAGCGACCAATTCTGACAGCAGCTTCACCAATGAACGCAGCTGGCGCAATCGGTGCAGCTTCACTACGCGGATCTTTACTTGGTCTAGATCTCTATGTGGATTACACACAAACAGGTCAAGGCGATGCAACAATCATGGTTGTAAACCGCGATGCTTTCACATGGTACGAGTCACCACGCCTACAGCTACGCGCTGACAAGGTTGGTACAGGCAAGGTTGAAGTAGGTTACTACGGATACGGCGCACTAGCTCAGAAGATCAACGCTGGCGGATTCCGCTTCAACGCTGCTTAATCAGTAGCACTTTAAGTCGCTCTGAGGGGTAGTAGCCCTCTACCCCTCAGAGTCTTTAGAAAGGATTGCAATGGCACTTACAACAGTCGCAGAACTCCGATCAACACTCGGAGTCGGCACGCTGTATCCAGACGCCACGCTTCAATCAGTTTGCGATGCAGCCGATGCAGTCCTTCTGCCTATGCTTTGGCAGAACCAGCAATACAATTGTTTTCAAAGCAACACAACAACTGAGGGAACACTTTACTTCGACACACGAGTTGAAAACATTTATTTTGTAGGTCAGTCCGTAAGCATTTCAGGTAACGGAGCACCTCACGATGGCACAAAAGTCATCACATCTATTGGTATCGATTACATTGCTTATGATGTTACTGGTTCACCTACTGAAAAAGATCGTCACGCAGTTTCACCTATTGGCACTGTAAGTTATTTGCCAGTGAGTTATGTAGGCGATGAAGCAATCCAAAATGCGAGCTTGATGATATCTGTTGAAATCTGGCAAGCGCGTACAGCCACCCTTTCAGGCAGTAACGCAGTCGATTTCCAGCCGTCCCCGTACAGGATGTCGGCGCAATTATTGGCCAAAGTACGGG
>Ga0247839_1005046_pt1 | contig 16316 bp, 14 predicted proteins | sample LaCruzMarch2015__6_FD_192405 | JGI IMG/M metagenome (GOLD analysis project Ga0247839, IMG submission 192405) | Freshwater microbial communities from meromictic Lake La Cruz, Castile-La Mancha, Spain - LaCruzMarch2015_16m | ecosystem: Environmental > Aquatic > Freshwater > Lake | place: Spain... | reverse complement strand
ATTGGTGGCTTTGGGCACGGTGGCCGATGTGGTCAAACTCGACGCCAACAACCGCCGCTTGGTGGCGCAAGGCCTAACGCGCATGCGCAAAGGCCTGCTGCCCCCTGGCTTGAGCGCCTTGTTTCAAGTGGCTGGGCGTGATGCCGCCCGCGCCAGCAGCCAAGACATGGGTTTTGCGATCGGGCCTCGCATCAACGCGGCCGGGCGTTTATCGGACATGACCTTGGGCATCGAGTGCTTACGCACCGATGACCCGGCGCTGGGTCTGCGCTTGGCCGAGCAGCTCGATTTGATCAACCGTGAACGCCGCAGCTTGGAAGGCGACATGCGCGAGCAAGCGCTGTTGCTGGCCGAATCGCTGCTCGACACCGAGGATGAACCGCCACCGGCTTTGTGTGTGTTTGACGATGCCTTTCACGAAGGGGTGGTGGGCATCGTGGCGGCACGCCTCAAAGACCTGCACTACCGACCTTGCTTTGTGTTTGCCGCCAGCGAGTCCGAGGGCAAAGCGGTGTTGAAAGGCTCGGGCCGCTCGATCCCCGGTTTTCATTTGCGCGACGCCTTGGACGCGGTGGTCAAAATGCACCCAGGCTTGCTGCTGCGCTTTGGTGGTCATGCGATGGCCGCAGGTTGTACCTTGCATGAAGAAGATCTCGCCACTTTTGAGATGGCTTTGCAGCAGGTTGCACAGCAGTGGCTGTCACCGGCCACCTTGTCGCAATCCCTGGAAACCGACGGCAGCTTGGACCCGCAGTTCATTCGCCCTGACATCGTGCTGGAAATTCACAAACACGTCTGGGGGCAGGGGTTTGCGCCACCGGTGTTCCAAGACCAGGTCATGGTGGTCAGCCAGCGTATCGTTGGCGAAAAACACCTGTCCTTGAAACTGCAATTACACGGTCAAGCCATCGACGGTATTTGGTTTGGCCGCACCGAGCCCCTGCCGGCGCAGGCCCTGTTGGCCTACCGGCTCGACATCAACACCTGGCAAGGGCGGGATAAGCTGCAACTGCATATCGAAACCATGCCTGCGGCATAAAATAACCCAGTGAATATTCTCAACGCCGACCTGCATTGCCACTCTGTCATCTCTGATGGCACCCTCACCCCCGAGGAGTTGGCCCTGCGCGCCCACACCAACGGCGTGCAACTGTGGTCGCTCACCGACCATGATGAAATCGGCGGTCAAGCGCGCGCCGTCCACGCGGCCAAAGCGCTGGGCATGTCTTATTTGAGTGGCACCGAAATTTCCGTGTCTTTCGCCGGCCACACGGTGCACATTGTTGGGCTGGGCTTTGACATCCACGACGCCCGGATGCTAGACGGTTTGCGCGGCACACGTGGCGGACGACACGCCCGTGCGCAAGACATGGCCGCTGGTTTGGCGCAAGTCGGCATCCACGGCAGTTTCGAAGGTGCCCTGCAATACGCTGGCAACCCCGACTTGATTTCTCGCACCCACTTTGCCCGCTTTCTGGTGGAAACAGGCGTTTGCAAAGACACCCACGAAGTGTTTCGCCGCTTCTTGACCGAAGGCAAGCCTGGCTTTGTGGAACACCGCTGGGCCCAGTTGAAAGACGCGATCCACTGGATCCGCGACGGCGGCGGCATGGCGGTCATCGCCCACCCGGCCCGCTACGCATTCACGCCCAACGAGGAATACGCTTTGTTCACTGATTTCAAGGCGCATGGCGGGCAAGCCGTCGAGGTGGTCACTGGCAGCCACTCTGCCGCTGAAGCCTTGGAATACGCAGGCATGGCGCGTGAGTTTGGTCTGGCCGCCTCGCGTGGCAGCGACTTTCACAGCCCTGATGAAAGCCACACCGATTTGGGTGCATTGCCCTGGCTACCCGGCGACCTGAATCCGGTCTGGGAGTTGTTGCAAGACCGCATCCAATAGGACTTGCCCATGGCCCAATGGCTGCAAGTTCATCCCGACAACCCGCAAGCGCGTTTGCTCAAACAAGCTGTGGCTTTGCTGCAGCAGGGCAAGGTCTTGGCAGTGCCCACCGATTCAAGTTACGCCCTGGTGTGTCACTTGGACGATCAATCCGCGATCGACCAGTTGCGCCGCATCCGTGGCGTGGACGAACGACACCACCTGACCTTGCTGTGCCGCGATTTGAGCGAATTGAGCATGTACGCCAAGGTCGACAACCGCCAATTCCGATTGCTCAAAGCCTGCACCCCAGGCGCTTACACCTTCATCTTGGAGGCCACCAAAGAAGTGCCCAGGCGTGTGGCCCATCCACAGCGAAAAACCATCGGTCTGCGGGTGCCTGGGCACAACGCCTTGCAACATTTGCTGGCACTGCACGGCTCACCCCTGCTGGCCACCACCTTGATTCCTGCCGATGCAATCCAGGCCTTGAACGATGCCCAAGAGATCCGTGAGCGTTACGAACACACACTCGCCGCGGTGGTGGACGCCGGTGCTTGTCTTGGTCAGTTCACCACCGTGGTGGACTTGACGCCCATGGGCACGGGTGGCGATCCAGGCTTGATTCGGTCAGGCGCCGGAGATGTAACGCTTTTGGGCTTATAAATCATGTGTTTTCATGTATTTCAAGCTATTGCGACATCCTTCCCACAGGAAATTGCTTACAAAGTCTTTCCTATTTCCCGTCAAATTTAACAAGTTTGATGAGACAATGAACCGGTGATTTCCAATGAATTAATCCAAACGATTGCTTCCTATGCGCTGCCAGTACTACTGGCAATCACCATGCATGAGGCAGCCCATGGATATGTCGCCAAGCGCCTGGGCGACAACACCGCTTGGCTTTCGGGCCGGGTCACCCTCAATCCCTTCCCGCACATCGACCTGGTGGGCACCATCCTCATGCCGTTGGTGCTGTATTTGGCCACCTCTGGCCAGTTTTTGTTTGGCTATGCCAAACCGGTTCCTGTCGATTTCAGCCGTCTGCACCACCCCAAGCGGGACATGGTGTGGGTCGCGTTTGCCGGACCCGCCAGCAATTTCTTGCAAGCCTTGGTCTGGCAGCCTTGCTCTATGTCCTGTCCAGCCTGGGCACCGAAGAACGTTTCTTCATCGACATGGCCCAAGGGGGCGTGTTGGTCAATCTGGTGATGTTTGCCTTCAATTTGTTCCCCTTGCCGCCCTTGGATGGCGGGCGCGTGTTGGTCGGCTTGTTGCCTTGGCGCATGGCGGTCGGGTTTTCGAAGATTGAACGCTACGGGTTTTTCATCGTGATGGGTTTGGTTTTGTTGGGTATCGTCAACAGCCTGTGGATGCGGCCCATCATGGGCGCATCGATGCAAGCCATCCAGTGGACCTTGCAGCCCTTGGCTGCCCTTTTACAACTGTCCCCACCATGAGCGAACGCGTACTGTCTGGCATGCGCCCCACTGGCGCACTTCACCTGGGCCACTACCACGGTGCCCTGAAAAACTGGGTGCGGCTGCAATCCCAGATGGCTTGCTTTTATTTCGTCGCAGATTGGCATGCCCTGACCACCCATTACGAAAGCCGCGAAGTGATCGAAAAGAATGTTTACGAGATGGTGATCGACTGGTTGGCCGCGGGCTTGGACCCGAACCAATGCACGATTTTTTTGCAAAGCCGCATCCCTGAACATGCCGAGTTGTTCACGCTCTTGGCCATGGGCACGCCTTTGAGTTGGCTCGAGCGCGTACCCACTTACAAAGACCAGATGGAAAAGCTCAAAGACAAGGACTTGACCACCTACGGTTTCTTGGGTTATCCCTTGTTGCAAGCAGCCGACATCCTGATCTACAAGGCAAAACATGTGCCGGTCGGTGAAGACCAAGCCAGCCACGTCGAGTTGACCCGCGAAACCGCACGTCGCTTTAACCACTTGTACGGACGCGAGCCCAACTTTGACGCCTTGGTGCAGGACTGCTTGGCCAAGCTGCCCAAAGACAGCGTCAAACGCTTTGAAAAATCCCGCAAACAGTTTCAAGAAACCGGTGACGCCAAAGCGCTCGAAGGTGCGATGGGCTTCTTGAAAACCGCGCCCGAATTGAGCGACAGCGACCGTGAGCGTTTGGAAGGCTATTTCAAAGGCACTGGCAAAGCCGTGCTCACCGAGCCCCATGCCTTGCTGACCGAAGCGAGCAAATTGCCGGGCTTGGATGGTGCAAAGATGAGCAAAAGCTACAACAACACCATTGCCATGCGCGAAGACAAAGCCCATATCGAGACCAAGGTGAGGCGCATGCCCACCGACCCGGCCAGGGTCAAGCGCACCGATGCAGGCAACCCCGACCGCTGCCCGGTCTGGCAATTCCATTTGGTCTACTCACCTCCCACCACCCAAACATGGGTGAAAACCGAATGCACCCAAGCAGGCATTGGCTGCTTGGAATGCAAGCAGCCGATCATCGATGCCATCCTGGCTGAGCAAGCGCCCATGCTGGCAAGAGCTGAACCTTTTGTTTCCAATCCTCGACTTGTTCGTGATATCGTAGACGCTGGCACACAGCGTGCGCGGGCCACGGCGCAAGAAACCATGCGCGAAGTGCGCGAGGCCATGGGCCTGAATTATTGACACCGGAGAAATCACAATGAGCTTGTATGTAATCGATGACCACCCGATGGTTCGCCAAATGATTGGCATGTTGCTGCGCCGTTTGCGCCCCTCTTCCAAGGTGGTTGAGTTAGAAAAATTCAGCGAACTGCAAGCGGCACTCATCAAAAACGGTGAGCCTGAGTTGTTTGTCCTTGATTTGCTGCTGCCTGGCGTCAAAGGCGCCACCGCCATCTCTGACGTGAAAAAGATGTACCCCGAGATCCCTCTGGTGGTGCTGTCTGCCATGCCGTCTGGCGAAGCGCGGGACGCTTGCCTGGAAGCAGGGGCCGACCTCTATATTGAGAAATCCACCGATACCGCCGAAATCTCCCAGGCCATCCACGACATCATGAAATCAGACGACGATGACGCGGACGCGGATGCGGTGGTGGTTGGCGACATCAAATTGTCCAAACGCCAAAAACAACTCATCCTCATGCTCGACCGTGGCTTGTCCAACCGCGACATCGCCGCCGAACTCAGCATCAGCGAGCACACGGTCAAGGTGCACTTGTGGCGCTTGTTTCGCCGCTTGGGTGTGAAAAGCCGCACCCAAACCCTGCACTTTGCCCGCACACATGGGTTGTTGATGGGCTGATCAACCCCCAGTGGTGATCTTGCGTCCGTTCAAGCTCTGTACCGGACGGGCGTTGAGCTTGAAGGGGAACTTTGCTGCCTGCGCCTTGGAGAGCTCGACCGGTGCTTTCAATATATAAAACTGAACGCCTTCGGTGCATGGCGGCGTGGTGAGCGAGCCCTCGTAGTTGTAAAAGCCCAGTTCTTTGGGCAGCATGCTGCCAGGGTTGAAAACCACCTTGGCAGGCAGATACTCCTCGCCCTCTTTGGGTGGCAAGTTGGCCCACAAGGTCTTGATGGCTGCGCTTTCCTTGCCTTCGTTGAGCAAGACACCAATCACGGCCAGCTTGCCTTCTTTGCTCTTGTGCACAAAGTGCGCCACCATGGCTGCATTCTTGCCATCGACCTGTTCTTCTGAGGGGCGGTGGAAGTGAAATTGCAATAAATCGAAACTCTCTTTGCCAATGGTCAGGGTGCTGCCTGGCTCGAGATTGACTTGGATCGTGTGGCCGTTGTTGATGATCTTGAGCGGACCTTCTTTGTAGTCCACGGTCAAAGTGTCTTTGGATTTCTCGAAAGGACCGACGATGTTCAAAGGCGACTGTTTTTTGCCTTTGCCACAAACAGGGAAGTTGTCGCCCCAGTGCTCAGGGCCGTTGTCGCCCTCATAGCCCCAGTGAACGTCATGCGCTTTGCCGTCTTTGTTTGCTTGGTCGTCTTTTTTCACAGGGCTGTCGGCTGGTTTGTCGGCGTTTGCAGTGGCGGACTTTTTGCAATCCGACAGCACGGTGACTTTTTGACCCGCTGCAGCCAAGGCGTTTTGTGCAGCGCACACGGTTTGCAAGCGGTTGCTCCATTCAGCCATTTCCAGGGCTTTTTGAAACGCTGCAATGGTTGTCTCGTCTTGCGCGCCTTTGGTCAACAAACGCAACGAAGCCAAACCGACTTGCCTCTCAGCGGTCAGGGTTTTTTGTGATTTGTAAATCGTCTCCATATCTTGCAACACCACGCCATTGGTGAAGGCGGCCTTGAGGGCATCGAGCTCAAAAGTGGCGGTATTGGGAATGTCAGCCGCAGGCTCGGCTGGCACTGGGGGTTCTTGCTCGGATTTCTCCAAAGCCGCCTTGGCTTCATCCAGTTGCTCGGTCAATTCGGTCACTTCTTGTGCCAAATTCTTTTTGGCCGAATAGTTCAAATAGGCCAAGGTGGCTGTCGCGATCAAACAGATGCCCAGCAAGACTTCCAATATTGTTCGTAGGTGTTTTTTCATGGCTGATCTGAATCAAGTGAAGGGTGAGCAGGTGCGCTGGCCGTCCTCGCCCAGCAATCTGTCTGATGGTATCGGCTCGAACCAGCCCACTCTTGAGTGAGGCGGTGTGTGGAGAGAGCTTTTATATTCATTTTTAAGCTTGTGTCGGATGAAAACTGCATTTTTAAACCTGTCATCGATCTTCAGCCTCTGACAAACAAGGTGACCAATGGCTCTTCACCCAGTTGGCGGCTCCAGTGGCCGTGCAGCTGCGGATCGAAAACAGCACCCTCGGGCAACAGGTCGGCGGAATAAAAATGCTGACCGGCTGAAAACACCTTGTCACTGCCGTCTTGCAAGCCGATTTGCATTTGTCCTTGCAAGATGAACACCCACTGGGCTTGGCTACTGACATGGAAGTCACTGCGAAAGCCCACTGGGCTGTGGCGCAGTTGCATGCCTTGCGTGGGCATGAGCGCGCTCAAGCGGGCCTGGGGCGTGCCTTCGTCCAAAGCCACGGGCTCTTCTCGAAAGCGGGCGCGGCCATCGGTGTCGGTGAAAAGCACGGTGCGGGTGAAATGGTTCATGAGCGCATCATAAAGAGGTGGCTGGCTACAATCTGCCCTCCTTTCACAGCCTCTGGATCTACACCATGACCCGCTGCATCACTTCACGGACTTTGCCATGAGCCGCAAAGTCTTCATCAAAACCTTTGGTTGCCAAATGAACGAGTACGACTCGGACAAGATGGCCGATGTCTTGGCCGCGGCCCAGGGCTACGAAAAAACCACTGACATCGATGACGCCGACCTGGTGGTGTTCAACACCTGCTCGGTGCGCGAAAAAGCCCAAGAAAAAGTCTTCTCCGACCTGGGCCGCGTGAAACACCTCAAGCAAAAAGGCGTGCAAATCGCGGTGGGCGGGTGTGTGGCCAGCCAAGAGGGCGAGGCCATCATTGCCCGCGCCCCCTATGTGGATGTGGTGTTTGGACCGCAAACCCTGCACCGCCTGCCCGAGTTACTCAACCAGCGCCGCGACCTGAAAAAACCGCAGGTCGATATCAGCTTCCCCGAGATCGAAAAATTCGACCACCTGCCGCCTGCCCGGGTGGAGGGCGCGTCTGCCTTTGTCTCAATCATGGAAGGCTGCTCCAAGTACTGTAGCTATTGCGTGGTGCCTTACACCCGTGGCGAAGAAATCAACCGTCCCTTGGACGATGTGCTGACCGAGGTGGCAGGCCTAAGCGCCCAAGGCGTGAAAGAAATCACCTTGCTCGGCCAAAACGTCAACGCCTATCGCGGCCGCATGGGTGATACCGCAGAGATCGCTGACTTTGCTTTGCTGATCGAGTACATCGCAGAGATCCCGGGCATTGAGCGCATTCGCTACACCACCAGCCACCCCAATGAATTCACCCAACGCCTGATCGATGTCTATGCCAAGGTACCGCAACTGGTGAGCCATTTGCACCTGCCTGTGCAGCACGGCAGCGACCGCATCTTGATGGCCATGAAGCGCGGCTACACCGCCATGGAATACAAGAGCACGATCCGCAAACTGCGCGCGGTGCGGCCTGACATTGCCATGAGCTCGGATTTCATCGTCGGCTTTCCCGGCGAGACCGAGGAAGACTTCGACAAGCTGATGAAGCTGATCACCGACATCGGCTTTGATGCGTCTTTCAGTTTCATCTTCAGCCCCCGACCAGGCACCCCCGCTGCCAATTTGCCTGACGACACACCGCATGAAGTGAAATTACGCCGTTTGCAACACCTGCAAGCCACGGTCGAAGACAACCTGCGCCGCATCAGCGAAAGCCGTGTCGGCACGGTTCAGCAGATTTTGGTGGAAGGCGCTTCACGCAAAAGTACAGCCGAGTTGATGGGCCGCACCGAATGCAACCGCATCGTCAATTTCCCGGCAGGCCCGCTGAGTCAGCGTTTGGTGGGACAGATGGTGGATGTGCGCATCACCGAAGCGCTGCCGCACTCCTTGCGTGGCGAAGTGGTGGTGGCCTGAGGCGTCAGCGGGGCATGCCGGGGAAGCCCCCGCCCATGCCCGGGAAGCCTTTCATGCCACCCAACTTTTTCATCATCTTCATCAAGCCGCCGCCGCGCATCTTCTTCATCATGTCTTGCATCTGCCCGAACTCGTTGAGCAAGCGGTTGACTTCTTGAACCTGCACGCCCGCGCCAGCCGCGATGCGCCGCTTGCGGGTCGCCTTGATCAGTTCAGGCTTGGCGCGTTCTTTGGCCGTCATGCTGTGGATGATCCCTTGCTTTTTCAGTATGTCTTTTTCAGCGCGGTTCAAATCGACGTCTTTGGCTTTGGCCGCCAGTTGGGAAGGCATCTTGTCCATCAAACTCGACAAGCCACCCATTTGCTTCATCTGCTGGATTTGCGCCAAAAAATCGTTCAGGTCAAAGCCATCACCGCTTTTGAACTTGGCCGCCATTTTTTGCGCGGCTTCCATGTCCACATTGGCCGTGACTTGTTCGACCAGTGCCAAGATGTCCCCCATGCCCAGGATGCGTCCGGCATGTCGGTCGGCGTCAAAAGCCTCCAGGCCATCGATTTTTTCGCTGGTACCGGCAAACTTGATCGGCGCACCCGTGATTTGACGCACCGACAGTGCCGCACCACCGCGTGAATCGCCATCGGTTTTGGTCAGCACGATGCCCGTCAGCGGCAGCGCCTCTTTGAAGACTTTGGCGGTGTTGACCGCATCTTGGCCCAACATGGCGTCGACGACGAACAAGGTCTCCACCGGATTGACCGCCGCGTGCAAGGCTTTGATTTCTTGCATCAGCGCTTCGTCAATCGCCAAGCGACCTGCCGTGTCCACCAACAACACATCTATATAGTGCTTGCGTGCGTAGTCCAGTGCCGCCAAGGCAATGTCCACGGGTTTTTGGCTTGGGTCGCTTGGGAACCACTCCGCGCCGGCTTGCGCGGTCACGGTTTTGAGTTGTTCGATGGCAGCCGGGCGGTAAACGTCGACCGAGACTGTCAGCACTTTTTTTCGGCGCTTGGTGATCAGGTGTTTGGCCAGTTTGGCGGTGGTGGTGGTTTTACCCGCACCTTGCAAACCCGCCATCAAAATCACCGCAGGCGGTTGCGCGGCTAAGTTGATGTCTGACACGCCTTCACCCATGGTGGCGGCGAGTTCTTTTTGCACGATGCTCACCAGCACTTGGCCGGGGGTCAGGGAGTTGATCACCTCCTGGCCCAAGGCCTTGTCTTTCACCCGCGCAATAAAGTCACGCACCACCGGCAGAGCCACGTCGGCTTCGAGCAAAGCCATGCGCACTTCGCGCAGCATGTCAGCGACGTTGGCTTCTGTGATCCGAGCCTGACCACTGATTTGCTTGACCAATCGCGAAAGTTTGTCTGTGAGTGCGGTTGCCATGGTGTTACCTGCCTTGGGTGGTTGAGGATACGATGTCCAAGTCGTTAGTAAGACGCTAAACTGTTGACATGATTGTATTGAGTGCTTCTAACTTCAGTCTGGTGTGGGGCTTGGCTGCGGCCTGTGCATACGCAATGGGTGCTTTTTGGGGTGGTCGACTCTCCCCCCACCAAAGCCGCAACTACCTATGGGTGATCTCCTTGTTCCACGGCTTGAGTGTGGTGGCCAGCTTGATTCCAGTAGAAGATGGGCCTGCCTATTTTGGTTTTGCAGCGGCTTTATCGGCAACCGCTTGGCTGGTTTTATTGGTCTACACCCTGGAACACCATTGGTTCCCCCAAATGCAAACACGCTGGATATTGTCCTGCGCTGGTATGGTCGCGGTGATTTTGCCTTTGGTCTTTCCTGGTCAAGCGCTTCACAAAACAGCATCGGCTTGGCTACCTCTGCATTGGATACTGGGCATGGCGTCCTACGCCATGTTTGCAGCCGCGGTTGTGCACGCCAGTTTGATGAGCCGCGCGGAGCGACAGATGCGACTGGCCGCATCCGATCCCACAGGGCTGCCCTTGCTCACTTTGGAGCGATTGACATTCAGGTTCGTGAACATCGGTTTTTTCTTGTTAACCCTGACCCTGATGGCAGGTTGGTGGTTCAGCGAACAACTCTACGGGTCTGACAAACCCTTTCGCTGGGACCATAAAACCATTTTGTCTACCATTGCTTGGGTGGTTTTCCTGCTGTTGCTATGGGGTCGCTATTACCGCGGCTGGCGTGGACAACTGGCTGTGCGAACCCTTTACTTTGGTTCCGCCCTGTTGCTGCTGTCCTATGCGGGTTCCCGTTTTGTCACGGAAGTGCTGTTGCACCGCGAGCTTTGAAATACCTGATCCTGATCGGCGTTGTCTTTGCTGTCATTTGGTGGATCAAGTTGAGCCGGCCCAACAAAAAAGCTGACCGCCAACCAGGCTCGCCAAACAACACGCCACAACAGATGGTGGTTTGTGCGCACTGCGGCGTGCACCTGCCTGAGCAAGATGCGGTCTTTTCCGCCAATGTCAGCTATTGCAGTCAAGCCCACCGAGCTCTGAAAGAAGACAGAAATTGACTGCGCCTTTTTGGAACCAAGGTTGGTATCGGTTTGCGCACCGAATCGATTCACCTAACTTTGGCCCACGCCCTCAGCACACCGACATTGATTTGGTGGTGATACACGCCATCAGCCTGCCGCCGGGCGAATACGGCAGCAGCGATGTCGCGGATTTCTTCACCAACCAATTGGTGCACACCAAGCATCCCTATTTCGAGCACCTCCAGGGGGTCAAGGTTTCTGCACATTTCTTCATTCGCCGCGGCGGTCAACTGTTGCAATTTGTCAGCTGCGATGACCGCGCTTGGCATGCAGGCAACTCCACGCACCTGGCTCGCCATGATTGCAATGATTTTTCGATTGGCATCGAACTCGAAGGATTGGATGGCGATGCATTCACCGCAGAGCAATACGAAAGTTTGATTTCTCTATTGCCTGTTTTGGCTTTCCATTACCCACTCAAACACACGCTTGGGCATGAGCATGTTGCACCCGATCGAAAAAAAGACCCTGGTCCCGGTTTTTCATGGCTTTTTTTGCAACAAGGTTTGGGTTGGGAAGAAAAAAATTTTCCTGATGGGGTAATCCATAAGCAGAAAAAAACACAGGCTGCATCGGGCAATTTCAGGCAGTCGTTGCCAACAGATTCGTGACAACCTATTTATTTTGAAAAATTTGGCAAACACTACGCGTAGTGTGTTGAAAAGAGATAAGACCCCATATATAGTGTGGTCCATGCACAAAACAGTTGGCTCGACACACACATCCGGCCTTGCTGCATAAGAAGTTAACAAAAGCATTCAAGCACACCAGGATTTAAAAAAAGATGCAAATCGCCTCCACTTTGACAGTCGCTACGACTCACGCCAAGCCCACTGACACCACAGACCAAACCCAGACCCAAATCCTCAATGCCAGTTTGACCCATTACCAAATCATCCGACGCAATGGTGCTGTGGTTCCTTTCGAACCCGCCAAGATAGCGGTTGCCATGATGAAGGCGTTCTTGGCTGTTCACGGCACGCAAGGCGCGGCATCAGCCAGCGTTCGAGAAACCGTTGACCAACTCACGCAGGCCGTGGTTCGCGCTTTGTTGCGTTCGCGCCCCGGCGGTGGCACTTTCCATATTGAAGATGTGCAAGACCAGGTAGAACTGGGTCTGATGCGTGGAAGCCACCATGAAGTTGCACGTGCCTATGTGCTTTACCGCGAAAGACGCACCCAAGAACGCGCATCCAACAAGGATCAGCAAGCCCCAGCTGAACCTGTGTTGCATGTGACTGACAACGGTCAACGCGTTGCACTGGACACTGGCCGCTTGACGTTGTTGGTCGAGGCTGCTTGCGCGGGTTTGGGGCAAGACGTGCTGGCTGGTCCCATTCTTGGCGAGACCATGCGCAATTTATACGACGGCATTCCGATGGAAGAGGTGCACAAAGCCTCGGTGCTGGCCGCCAGAACCTTGATTGAAAAAGAGCCTGCATATACTTTTGCCACTGCGCGTTTGTTGATGTACTCGATTGCCAAAGAAGTCTTGGGCAAAGAAGCCACACAGGCAGAGATGGGTCTACACTACTTGGAGAGTTTTTCAAACTTTTTGAAAAAGGGTGTCGACAACGACCTGCTTGACGCGCGTTTGTTGCAGTTTGACTTGGACCGTTTGGCCAAAGCCCTCAAGCCTGAGCGTGACTTTCAGTTTGATTACCTTGGTCTGCAAACCTTGTATGACCGCTATTTTTTGCATGTACGCAAGCAACGCATTGAATTACCCCAATCGTTTTTCATGCGCGTGGCCATGGGCTTGTCGCTCAATGAAGTCAACCGCGAAGAACGCGCCATCGAGTTTTATGAAGTACTGTCTTCATTTGACTTCATGTCCAGCACGCCGACTTTGTTCAACAGCGGTACCACGCGCCCTCAGCTTTCAAGCTGCTACTTGACCACTGTTCCGGATGACCTGGACGGCATCTACGAATCGATCAAAGAAAACGCACTGCTGTCGAAATTCGCGGGTGGCTTGGGCAATGACTGGACACGCGTTCGCGCTTTGGGCAGCCATATCAAGGGCACCAACGGCGAATCGCAAGGTGTGGTGCCTTTCTTGAAAGTGGTCAACGACACCGCCGTGGCGGTTAACCAAGGCGGCAAGCGCAAAGGTGCGGTATGCACCTACCTCGAAACTTGGCATCTGGACATCGAAGAGTTTTTGGAGTTGCGCAAAAACACTGGTGACGATCGCCGCCGTACCCACGACATGAACACCGCCAACTGGATTCCTGACTTGTTCATGCGTCGTGTGATGGAGAAGGGCGAGTGGACCTTGTTCTCGCCGTCCAACACGCCCGATTTACACGACTTGTTTGGTCATGAATTCGAGGTGGCGTACACAGCCTACGAAGCCAAAGCCAAGCAAGGACTGATCAAGCCTGCCAAAACGGTACAAGCGACCGATTTGTGGCGCAAGATGCTGACCATGCTGTTTGAAACAGGACACCCATGGATCACCTTCAAAGACGCATGCAATGTGCGCTCGCCCCAACAACATTCTGGTGTCGTGCATTCCTCCAACCTGTGCACTGAAATCACACTCAACACCAGCGACTCAGAGACAGCAGTCTGTAACCTGGGTTCGGTCAACCTGGTTCGCCATTTGAAAATCGGTGCCCATGGTCAAGAACTCGATCACGACAAGCTCAAGCGCACGATCAAAACCGCCATGCGCATGCTCGACAACGTGATCGACATCAACTATTACGCCGTCAAGAAGGCCCGCGATTCCAACCTGCGCCACCGGCCTGTGGGCTTGGGCATCATGGCCTTCCAAGACAGTCTGTACGAATTGCAAATCCCTTATGCATCCCAAGAGGCTGTTGAGTTTGCTGATCGCTCCATGGAAGCCATCTGCTACTACGCCTACTGGGCATCCACCGAGTTGTCACGCGAACGGGGGCGGTACTCTACTTACAAAGGCTCCCTGTGGGATCAAGGCATCCTGCCATTGGACACCTTGCATCTGCTGGAAAAATCCCGTGGCGGTTATATCGAAGTTGACCGCAGCTCAACCCTGGACTGGGAAGCCCTGCGCAAAAAGATTGCGACTGACGGCATGCGTAACTCCAATTGCGTGGCCATCGCACCCACGGCCACCATTTCCAACATCGTAGGCGTGGACGCCTCCATCGAACCCTGCTTTGGTAATTTATCGGTCAAATCCAACCTGTCCGGCGAATTCACCATCATCAATGCCTACCTGGTGCGTGACCTCAAGCGCTTGGGCCTGTGGGATGACGTGATGGTGATGGATCTCAAGCACTTTGAAGGTTCGTTGCGCCCCATCGACAGAGTGCCACAAGCCCTGAAGGAGATGTACGCCACTGCATTTGAGGTGGAAACACAATGGCTGGTAGAGGCCGCAGCCCGTCGTCAAAAATGGATTGACCAAGCGCAGTCTCTCAATATTTACATGGCAGGTGCGTCCGGCAAAAAACTGGATGACACCTACAAATTGGCTTGGTTACGCGGTCTTAAAACCACTTACTACCTGCGAACCACCAGCGCCACCCAGGCTGAAAAGTCCACGGTGCAAGCCGGCTCTCACAACGCAGTGTCCGCAGGCGGCGCCGCCGGCCTGAGTGCCATGGAGCGGGCAGCGGCAGCCGCACGCGCACAGATGGCCAGCACACCTGCGACCGATGTGAAATTTTGTGGCGTTGACGACCCGACCTGCGAAGCTTGTCAATAAATATCCAAGCACCGTCAATCACCCCATCCAAGCATGCGATGCAAATCAACAACATACTTCGGTATGAATCTGAATGAACACTTTGCGTTTCAGCTCTAAACAACCATAATCTAAAGAATGGAAATACAGTCATGTTGATCTGGGAAGAAGAAGCAAAACCCCAAGCGCCTAGCGCAACCATAGGTGGCCTCAACCAGAGCCTCCTTACACAGTTGCCCCCGCAAACCCCCACACAGCGCATCCTCAACGACGGCGCGTTGGTCTCTGGCACCGAAGTTCCTTCCATCACCGCCAAAGCATCGGGCCGTCGTATGACCGCTGCTGACAAACGCATCATCAATGGCCAGACGGATGTCAACCAATTGGTGCCTTTCAAGTACAAATGGGCTTGGGAAAAATACCTGGCGACCTGCGCCAATCACTGGATGCCACAAGAAGTCAACATGACCCGCGACATCGCCTTGTGGAAAGACCCAAATGGCCTGACCGAAGATGAGCGTCGGATCATCAAGCGCAACTTGGGCTTCTTCGTGACAGCCGATTCATTGGCTGCAAACAACATTGTGTTGGGCACCTACAGGCACATCACAGCCCCCGAATGCCGTCAATTTTTGCTGCGCCAAGCGTTTGAAGAAGCCATTCATACCCATGCCTACCAATACATCGTCGAGTCTTTGGGCTTGGACGAGAGTGAAATATTCAACGCTTACCAAGAAGTTTCTTCGATTCGCGACAAAGATGAGTTTCTGATCCCATTCATTGATGCGATCATGAACCCTCACTTCCACACTGGCACACCTGAAACTGATCAAACTTTGCTCAAGTCTTTGATTGTGTTTGCATGCCTGATGGAAGGTTTGTTCTTTTATGTCGGCTTCACCCAAATCTTGGCACTGGGTCGACAAAACAAAATGACAGGCGCTGCAGAGCAATACCAATACATTCTTCGTGATGAGTCCATGCACTGCAATTTCGGTATCGACTTGATCAACCAAATCAAACTGGAAAACCCTCACCTGTGGACCGCTGAGTTCAAAGCCGAAATCAACACGCTTTTCCATAAGGCGGTTGAACTCGAATACAGATATGCTGAAGACACCATGCCACGCGGTGTATTGGGCATGAATGCTTCCATGTTCAAAGGTTATTTGCGCTACATTGCCAATCGCCGTGCGACCCAAATCGGTTTGGAAACATTGTTCCCCAACGAAGAAAATCCTTTTCCTTGGATGAGCGAAATGATCGACCTGAAAAAAGAGCGCAATTTCTTCGAAACCCGTGTCATTGAGTACCAAACCGGTGGTGCCTTGTCTTGGGACTGAAATTGCATCTACCCACACTGTTTTTGGACACCTTGTTGAATATGGCTGCTTCCCATTCAACCGTGTCTGAAAACGAACCCTGTTCATGGTGTTGGACCTCGGTTCAGCACCATGAATCACTTGGCTGCGTGAGAAGGAGCCAAGTGTTTTGAACCAACGATCTGAGATTTTGATCTAGGAGAATCTAATGGCAACTGCAAAAAAATCCGCTGCAAAAAAACCAGCAGCAAAAAAACCAGCAGCTAAAAAAGCTGCTGCCAAGAAACCTGTCGCTAAAAAAGCAGCAGCTAAAAAGCCCGTAGCCAAAAAAGCTGCAGCCAAAAAGCCTGTCGCAAAAAAAGCAGCAGCTAAAAAGCCTGTCGCAAAAAAAGCAGC
>Ga0247839_1005041_pt1 | contig 16324 bp, 18 predicted proteins | sample LaCruzMarch2015__6_FD_192405 | JGI IMG/M metagenome (GOLD analysis project Ga0247839, IMG submission 192405) | Freshwater microbial communities from meromictic Lake La Cruz, Castile-La Mancha, Spain - LaCruzMarch2015_16m | ecosystem: Environmental > Aquatic > Freshwater > Lake | place: Spain... | reverse complement strand
AACGGGATTGGGATGGGGTCGTGGAGCCTGGCGGAGCTGGAGCAGCGTGCCGCGCAACGGGGATTGCAGCTGCGGATCCAGAGGCGGCGGCGGCTCGGCGTCTGGGGCTTGAAGGTGGCTGTGGCCAGCTGCCCCAAGGGGCGGCCGCTGGAGCTGCTGGGGGAACTGAAGGGCTGGGCCCTGCCCACCACCGCCGGCCTCCACCTTGACACCCTGCGGGTGCAGCAAGGGGCCCATCGGGTTGGTGTGCTGATCTGGGCGGCCACCTTCGCCTGGAGCCTGGAGGAAACCCCCTGCCGCAATGCCCAGCTGCTGGCAATTCGCGATGAAGAGAGGCAACACCAGCGCCTGGTGCGCTATTTCTACCGGCTTGGATTCGAGCCGGTGAGGTCCGTGGGGGCGGGGCCACTCGATCTGGCCTTGCGTCTGGTCTGGGGGGGGTCCGGCCTGCTGATGGCCGGCGATTGCCAGCAGGGTCTGCGCCGCTGCGGAGCGCTCCTTGATCCGGGGCCCAGGCAGAGAGCTCAAGCCTGAGAATCAACGGAGCCCAGCACAAGCCGGGTCAGGTAAGTCCCTCGGTTAAGGTGACTTCCTGGTTGTGGTGGCCGATGGCGGTTCAGATTTCAGAGTCCCGGATGCATCTGGTTCGGTGGATTCTGACCACCGGCTGGTTGTTGATCATCGCCTCGTTGTTCTACGACCCCTGGTCGTGGGCGCTCACCTTGCCAGTCCATCCCTGGAGCCCGTTGCGCTTGTCGGGTGACTGCGTGGAGGTGCAGGAAAGATGCCTGATCGATCAGCCGCCCTACCCCCTCGGTACCACCCTGATCTAGCTGCTGCCCTACTGGGTGCAAACCGTCTACGACTTGGTCTTGATGATGCTGAGCACCTTGTGGTTGTACCTGGCCTGGCAGGGTGATCCGGATCGCTAAGGGCGCGAGAACCTTGCAGGCCGGTTTCGCAAGCAACTGGAGCGTTTGCAGCTCAACGTCGGTCAGTTCCTCGGCAGAACAGGGGTGGGCTGCCCACCGAAGCCCTGCTCAAGAACCTCAATGCCGTGCTGGCGGCCGCGCAGGAGCGGCCCGAGCTCCAGCGGGTCACCACCACTTTTACGCCCGGAGTGGAGCAGTTCACGATCTGGGTCGATAGGGATCAGGTGAAGTCGTTCGATGTGAACATCAACGATGTTTTCGGCACTCTGCAGGCCTACATGGGAGGTACCTATGTGAACGACTTCCTGTTCGACAAGAAGCAGTTTCGGGTCTATGTGCAGGCCGATGGTCCGTTTCGTACCAGGCCGGAGGACATCTCCTCCTTCTTCGTCCGATCCCGCAACGGCAGCCTGGTGAACCTCCAGCAGCTGGTGGACATCGAGACCTTCTTCGAGCCTCCCACGATCACCAACTTCAACGTCTACGAGGCGATCAAAATCCAGGGGGGTCCCGCCCCCGGTTACAGCTCTGGCCAGGCGTCGCTGGCGATGGAGGAGATCGCCCCGCAGGTGCTCGATCAACGACATCTTTGCCCAGGTGGGCTTGCTGATGCTGATCGGCATGGCAACCAAGAATGCGATCCTGTTCGTGGAGCAGGCCAATGAATTCCTGCGGCTGGGCATGTCCCTCAGCGAAGCGGCCATCGGCGCGGCCAAGGCCCGTTTTCAGCCGATCGTGATCACCGCCGCCTCGGGCCTGGTGGGCTACATCTCGCTGATGACGGCCTCCGGCGCAGGCGCCATCAGCCGTTGGTCGATCGGCACGGTGAGCTTCGGCGGCTATCTGGTGGCCACCGTGCTCAGTCTGGTGGTGGCGCCAGTGCTGTACATCGTGATCAAGGGCTTGGAGCGCGCTCACCTGCAGAGGGAACCAACGGAGCCAACCGTTGCCCCCGGTTCCCCACCGTGAATCTGCGTCTCGATGGTTATGCCGCCCTGATGAGCGCGCTGCTTGGCGGCCTGTTCGGCTGGACCATGGCTTCCATCGGCCAGCCCGACACCGGCAGGCCCCGCTACGAAAGCGCCCTTCACCGCAGCCTGTACAGCCGCTATCCGGTGATCGGCGCTGGTCTTGGAGCGGCCAGAAGATCCCTCAGGGGGCCATAGACGGCCACATCCGATACCAGGCCAAAGGTCTTCCCTTGCTCATGAACCTGGGCTTCGACGCTCCCGAGCCGTCCGGTGAGGGCGGCCACGGCGGCCTCCAGGCTGGCGAGCCGGTCGTCGGCGGGAAGGGTGGTCATCGAGCACTCCATCGAAGTTGCTTCGTTCGTTGATCAGGGCGGCCTTCCTGCAACGGGCTGGTTGCCGCTTCCCAGTCTTTCGCCCCGGATGCCTTGATTGATAGGGGGCAGAAGGGCTCCCTGGGCCCATGCTGGAGTGGAACGTTGCTGCAGCCCCCCACCCATGGAGATCGACCATCCCGGTGCCAAGCCCCTGACGGAGGAGGAGCAGGCCCTGCTTGAGCAGTTCCGCACGCGCATGCATGAGCGTCGAATCAGCACAACTGGCCTGACGGCCGACGACATCCGCCACATCGTCGCCGGGATCCGAAGCCATCCGCATGCGAGCGTTGAGGTGATCAGGATCCTGCGGGAGGAGGTTCAGGCGATTCTGCCCGGCCAACGCCTGCTCACGTTCGACTGGGATTGAACGCGGTGCCGCGACGCTCAATGGCTGGCGATATGGCAGATCAGGTCGAGGCATTTGCAGGAATAACCCCACTCGTTGTCGTACCAGGCCACCACTTTCACGAAGGTATCGGTGAGGGCGATGCCGGCGCTGGCATCAAAAATCGAGGTGCAGGATTCACCGAGAAAATCGCTCGACACCACCTCGTCTTCGGTGTAGCCGAGGATGCCGGCCATCGGCCCTTGCGACGCTGCCTTCATGGCGGCCTTGATCGCGTCGTAGCTGGCGGGTTTCTCCAGGTTCACCGTGAGATCCACCACCGACACATCGGGGGTGGGAACGCGGAAGGCCATGCCGGTGAGCTTGCCGTTGAGGGCGGGGATCACCTTGCCCACGGCCTTGGCGGCGCCGGTGGAGGAGGGAATGATGTTCTGGCCGGCGCCGCGGCCTCCTCGCCAGTCCTTCATCGAAGGGCCATCCACCGTCTTCTGGGTGGCGGTGGTGGCGTGCACGGTGGTCATCAGCCCGTCCTTGATGCCGAAGTTGTCGTGCAGCACCTTGGCGATCGGCGCCAGGCAGTTGGTGGTGCAGGAGGCGTTGGAAACGATGTCCTGGCCGGCATAGCTGCCGTGGTTCACCCCCATCACGAACATGGGCGTGTCGTCTTTGGAAGGGGCCGACAGCACCACCTTCTTGGCACCCGCCTCGATGTGAGCCCGGGCGGTGGCATCGGTGAGGAAGAAGCCGGTGGCTTCCAGCACGATCTCCGCTCCAATCGCACCCCACTGGAGCTGGAGGGGATCCCGCTCGGCGGTGACCCGGATGGTTTTGCCGTTGACGATCAGATTCCCATCGACGACGGCGACATCACCATGGAATCGGCCATGGGTTGAATCATAGCGAAGCATGTAAGCGATGTATTTCACATCGATCAGGTCATTGATGCCGACAACATCGATTCCCTGGGTTTCGAATGCCCGCCGAAACACCAGCCTGCCGATGCGGCCGAAGCCATTGATGCCGATTCTGATGGTCATGTGATGTGCTCCCTGAGACCTTTGGCCGTTCAGTCACTCTTCAATCTAGCAGTAACCCGGCTCAGCCCAGCCAGTTCAGGAAGCGTTGAATCACCAGGGCATTGCTGATATCCACGAAGAATCCCGAAACAAGCGGCACGATGATGAAGGCGCGGTGGGCCGGGCCATAGGTCTGGACCACGGCAGCCATGTTGGCCATCGCTGTGGGAGTGGCACCCAGCGAGATTCCGCCGAAACCGGAGCAGATCACGGCGGCTTCGTAATCACGACCCATCACACGGAAGATCACGAACACGGCGAACAGGAACGCCACCACGAACTGCGCCGCCAGGATGGTGATGATCGGGCCGGCAAGTTCGGCGATCGTCCAGAGCTGAAGGCTCATCAACGACATCGTCAGGAAAATGCCCAGGGAAATCTCCGAGATGATCGCCAGCGACCGGCTCCTGGCCGGCCATTGAAAGCGACCCAGGCGAGGAACCGTGTTGGTGAGCAGGATGGCGGCAAACAAAGTACAGACGAACAGCGGCAGATTCCTTCCCGCCGCCCGCAACGCTTCATGGAGCCCTTCGCCAAGGGCCAGGCTGACATTCAGCCAGAACAGGGTGCGAAGCAGGCTGAAATAGCTGATGGGTTCGGCCTTCTGTGCCGTGGACTCCTGACCGGTCTCCCTAGCTGCCCGACCCGGTTGGAGCTTGTTGCCGCGAATCAGGAGGCGGGCAATCGGGCCTCCCATCAACGAAGCCAGCACCAATCCGAAGGTGGCACAGGCGATGCCGATTTCCAGGGCATTCTCAACGCCATGGTCGGCGGCGAACCGTGGTGCCCAGGCAATCGTTGTGCCGTGCCCGCCCAGCAGGGACACCGAGCCCCCCAACATACCGATCAGCGGATTGAGGCCGAGCAGGCTGGCGACCCCCACCCCGGTCAGGTTCTGGAGCACCATGTAACCGACGGTGACCACCACCAGCACGAGCAGGGGACGGCCTCCCGCCACCAAGGTTTTGAGGTCGGCGTTCAGCCCGATGGCGGCAAAGAAGTAAAGAAGCAGGAAATCCCGGGTGGCCAGATTGAAGCCGATTTCGATCCCCGTAAGGCTGTGGACCACGGCCAGCAGCAGGCAGACGAGCAGACCGCTGCTCACCGGTTCGGGGATGTTGAAGTCCCGAAGGATCGCCACACGCTGATTGAGCCACCGTCCGATCGCCAGCACCACGATGGCGATGTTGAAGGTGGTGAAGCTTTCGATCTGCATCCTGGATCGTGTGCAACAGGCAGGTTAGGTCTTGCTGCCCCGCCCCCAACGCCCTGCGAACAAAGTGTGCTCGGATTTCAGGGAGCAGTGCTCTCAGCACCGGGCTCACCCCCATGAGCACCAACGTTGCCCACCTGCGCACCTACGACGAAGGCGGTTCAGCGTGACCAGCCCAGAGATCAATCGGACGCCATGATCAGGCTTCCTGGGGTGAGCGCAGCTCTCCACTGGGTTGCGGCTACGGCAGCGTGAAACCGGACGTGTTCAGATGCTTGAGGTCGAGCAGCACCACAGTGAACCAACCCAGCAGTGCCAGGCTTCCGATCGAACCGATCACCACGAGCAGGCCGACAATCGCCGATTTGAAGGATCCGCTGGGGTTGGGCACGGGCAGCCATGGATGGAGAGTTCAGTGTCCTACGACCTGATCACTCCGATCAGGGCCTGAAAGCCCCATCGACCAGGCCATGCTCCAGCAGGGCAACGGCAGGAGAGCGGAGCAGATGCATGGTCTCCTTCAGGCTTTGGGAGGGGTCGACGGACATCACCACCGTCCCCCCGGCTTGAACCACGGCAGATCTGACCAAGATCCGTAATCCTGTAGGCAGCCATTCGATTCCCGATGCCACTCCGCTCGGCCACCGATTTTCCGGTGACCCCAAAACCTGAAGCGCTACAGGACACCTACCAGGGCTGCCGCGCGGCCCTGGTGTCGGCCAACCGTTCCAGGGGCCTGCTCAAGGCCCAGAGCGACAAGCGGGGGGTGGTGATTGCTGAGCTGCGGCGGGAATTGGTGGAGTTGGAGGCCGACCTGGCCGATGAGGCCCTGGCCAAGGCCCGGCTCCATGCCCTCAACGCCAAGCTCGGCACCGTGATCCGCGAACTGGAGGAAACGGGCGATGCGATGGTGGGCCTGATTGATGAAAGCGAGCGCCAGAGCGGCTTCTGGCTGGTGGAGATGTTCCGGCGGTTGATCGAGCAGGCCACCCGCTGGCGCACGGTGAAGGCCAAGGCTGCTGCCTTGGCGGCCGAAGCGACGACGGACCCCTCCAGCCCATCCAGCCTCCCTGGGGAACGATGAGCGCAGGCCCCTCAATCGCCGATCTTCTGGAGCAGACCAACCGGGAACTCGCCGGTACCGACGCCCGGGTGTACCGCCGGATGGCAGACCATCTGCAGCGCACCGGTGCTGCCCTCTATGACCTCCAGGATGCGCAGCCGGCGGCGGGGCACGACCCGAAACCCCTGCTCGGCAGGGGGAGTTTCCTTCAACAGTCTGTGGCCAGCCTCAAGCGGCTGTGCAAGGAGCATGGGATCAAGGGGTACTCCAAGTTGCAAAAGGACGCTCTGGCCAAGGTTCTTGAACGGCACGGCGTAAACCCGCCACCGCCCCCCTTGGAGAGGTTTACGAAGAAGGAGTTGATTGCTCTGGTGAGGCAGTTGATGGGGGAGGGGTAGTAGCTGGCCACCCAGCGTGGCGACAAGACACCCCAAGCGGTCCCCACCCCAGGCAGACTCCCTCCAGCGACGCCTGACCTGATCTATCGATGCCCGATCAGGACCAGCTCAACGATTTTCTCGAAGCCCTGGAAACAGCCGGCAGCCCCGCCAGGAACCCGGACCTGCGGGAAGCGCTCGGCTGGGATCAGCCCGTTTACGAGGACGTGAAGGCGGAACTGGTGGCCAAGGGGATCGTGGTGCGTGGCCCGGGCCGGCCGCAAGGCGAAAACCAGCTCTGCTGGCAACAGCAGCGGCAACCTCGGCTTCGAGGCCAAGCTCTGGCTCACGGCCGACAAGCTGCGCAACAACATGGATGCGGCCGAGTACAAGCACGTGGTGCTGGGCCTGATTGTTCTGAAGGGCACCTCGAATTATTGACATTCCCGAGACAGCCTTGTGAAACCACTAGGAATTTCTCTGCACGTGCAGTTCTGCCATGTGAATGGCTTCCATGACTTCATCACGGGGCTGACGTGACCCTGACGAATGATCAGACAACCAGCGCTGCTATTGCGTTGCAGTGCAGGTAACCCAAAGTTGTAAGTCAGATTTTGCAGTCCCCACCAAGCACTCGTTCTTGCCAGGCCGATCCGCCTTGTCAGCTTGCCGCGCATGCAGGTTGTGATGAGACCAAAGGCATGCTCATCCCCTGCCCGCACTTCAGATCGCACCTTGTTCCGTTCCTGTGCTTGCTCGCTCAATGGATGGCTGCGCGCACCCTTCTCATGAATGCGACTCTCAAACACAGCAAAGTGGAAGCAGCTTTCGTCTCAGCGGCACAGCGGCCTTGCGGAGTTGCAGTGGTGAACTGGAGCCATCGGTGGTGTTCCTGAGAGAAACCTTCCGAGAACCACCTTCGTGATCGGCTCCGGGCCTCTGCATCTGCATCTGCTTTTGCATCTGCCGCCCTCGGTCGGTAGCGCGGTTCGGGGATCCGTTCTCGGGTCATGCTGCACTCTTGGCCACCTCCAAGCTCAGACCTTGATCTGCACAGATCTGTCAAAATGTGATCTCCCCGGCCAGGATAATGGCTTTGCCGCTTGGCACGGACGCCACGGCTCCGCGACCAGAATTGAGCGGAGCGTTCACCGATTCTGACCACCGGACATGGGAGGGGACCGCGGTCAGCGGAACCACAGTGCGTACTCCCCCCTGAAGAACCGCTGCAACAGCTGGCCCGGCAGCTTGGCGACCTGCAATAAAAGTATAGGAAGCGCGGATTTCCCGATCATTCGACTGGGGGGATATTCACCCCTATCTTGAATTCATGGATGCAAAATAGAAGGAGATTTTACACAAGCAGTAGATTTCTTTAGGTTCGATCAATGCTGACTCAGTCCGACGGCTTTTTCGAGGTTCCCTTCAGCCTTCGATGCCCACTCGCTTGGATCCATACCAACCGGTACCTGCAGCGCGAATTCCGGGAGGGAGATGAGGTCTCGAACTGCTAGGCCAAGCAGTTCAACTGAGCGACTCCCAGGCAGTCTACTGTCAAGCAACTCATGAATCTTCTGAAAGTACCAGACCCAGCCCAGTAGTCCTGCTGGGGTTCGCAGCCAAAAGGTCGGGTCTCGTCGGCCATCGAATAGGTGATCCCGTGCATTATGAGCTTTGTCAGCAGCCACCACCAGCAGTGAAGACTCCGGCTTATGCTCCAAGGTGGTAATGAAAGCCTGCTTACAACCAAGCCAGCTACTACTGTTATTCGGACCCTGATTCTTCCCTGGATCGGTGCAGTCAAAAACGATGTCAGCGACCTCGACCCCGAAACGCAGTGAGATTGAGGCATGATTCTGGCCGGCATCCTCGATAGCATCATGCAGGAGAGCTGCAATAGCCTGATTCTCGCTGCCGCCGTCCTCCCACACCAGCGAACTGACGGCGATCACGTGGGAGATGTACGGAACGTCCGTGCCTTGCCGTCGCTGATCAAGGTGTAAATCTGCAGCCCATCCCAGCGCATCAGTGTAGCGAGCTGTGATAAGCAGGGATTGATCAGCAGTCATCAGGTCTTGATACTCAGGATAAGGAGTAAATGATTGCTTCTTTAGGAAGTCTTACCTACATCCTGTTAGCAACTGACAGGCCAGGGCATGGACGTATTGCAGGTAGGCAGACCCCCTTTGACTCAATCTCCGCACAAGTATGACATGAGCCTCCGATCATCCAGCTGACACCCTTGAGTTAGACAGCAGGCCGCAGCAATTGATCTGCACGGCCTTGCTTCGGCGCGTCTGGCCATGCACAGCGGGATCAATGAGCGCCCATCTATTGGGCTTCCCAATATGCGGTCAGGCGACCCAGCCGCTCAGGTTCATCACCGCACCCATTGATCCCGTCCGGTGCCACACTCAGGATCCCCCAACACCTGACCCGCTCTGGGGTGAGAAAACGGCATCGGGTATGGACGACCGGGGCTGCACGCCAGGTTCAACATCCCCCTCTGCGGGGCCATGGCGCAATAGTTGACGCTATCCGCCGGTAGATCCTCAAGAACATTCTCAACGCGTGCTGGACACGTTGTTTAGGGATAGAATGTGTCATCGACTTGCTAGATATGTGCTCATAATCTGCAGGTAGACCACAAAGCATCTGTCTATAGATGCGCGAAATGAGCGATCACGATGTGGCATTTCGCTCAACGACCTGAAATACTTCGTATTAAGAGATGCTGCAGTTCAGGCAATGCTTCTCGGCCCTTAACCTCGGCTGCTCAGATTCTTGCCAGCTTGGCTTTGATGCTCTACTGCTCCCTACAGACATGACTGGCAGCACCTTGGCCCAACCCTCGAAAGTTGAGCCCGAGAACTTGTCAGAGCCCTCAAGCTACGGAGATTCTGAGCGCACTGGCCTGACGGCGAGTGACCTGCTGGCCGGGATCACCGAGCACCTGTTCTTCACCCTGGGGAGGCGCGCCATCGGCGCAAGCCACCATGACCTCTACATGGCGCTGAGCTACGCGGTGCGTGATCGATTGATGACCCGCCACCTGGCCTACAAGGATGCCTTGAGGAACCATCAGCCGAAGGCGGTGGCCTATCTCTCTGCCGAGTTCCTGATCGGACCCCAACTTGGCAACAACCTGCTGATGCTCGGAATTCAGCAGCAGGCGGCCGAGGCCCTGCAGCACTTTGGGGTCTCCGACATTGAAGAGATCCTGGCTGAGGAGGAGGAACCAGGCCTCGGCAATGGTGGCCTCGGCCGCCTGGCCGCCTGCTTCCTCGAATCACTCGCCTCGCTTGAAATCCCAGCCACCGGATATGGCATCCGCTACGAGTTCGGCATCTTCGATCAGCTGATCAAGGACGGCTGGCAAGTTGAGATCACTGACAAGTGGCTCAAGGGCGGCTGGCCCTGGGAGCTGGTGCATCCCGACAAGAGCTGCAAGGTGGGTTTCGGCGGCTGCATCGAGACTTATCACGACGATGATGGGCACGAACGGGTGCGCTGGCTTCCAGGCGAGGTTGTCATCGGAATCCCCCACGACATCCCCGTGCTCGGTTACCGGGTGAATACCTGTGACCGGCTGCGCCTTTGGCGCTCTGAGGCCTCGGAATCCTTCGACTTCCATGCCTTCAACTCCGGCGACCATATCGGCGCCGTGGAGCAGAAGGTGAGCTCGGAGACCCTCTCCAAAGTTCTCTATCCTAACGATGGTACCGATGCCGGTCGTCGTCTACGGCTAAAGCAGCAGGTCTTCTTTGTGAGCTGTTCGCTGCAGGACATGCTGCGCAACATCGACAATCGTGGAATCGGACTCCAGAACTTTCCTGACCACTGGGCCATCCAGCTCAACGACACCCATCCAGCCATCGCCGTCGCAGAGCTGATGCGCCTGCTGGTGGACGAGCACCATCTGGATTGGGAGGGGGCCTGGGACATCACCACACGCTCAATCGCCTTCACCAACCACACCCTGCTCCCTGAAGCGCTGGAGCGGTGGGATCTGGATCTGTTCGGCTCACTGCTTCCACGCCATCTGCAGCTGATCTATGAAATCAACGGCCGTTTCCTCCAACAAGTTCGCTTGCACTGGCCAGGTGACAATGGGATCCTTCGCCGCCTGTCGATCATCGAAGAGGAGAGGCCGCGTGCTGTTCGGATGGCAAACCTGGCTGTCATCGCTGCCCATCACGTTAACGGTGTAGCAGCCCTGCACAGCGATCTGGTCAAGAAGGTTTTATTCCCTGATTTCGCCAAGCTATGGCCGACCAAGTTCACCAACGTTACCAATGGTGTCACCCCCCGCCGCTGGGTCGCACTGGCGAATCCGCCGCTGAACAATCTGCTCTCTCAGGCAATTGGTGCCGACTGGCCAGCCCGACCCGATTCCCTAAGACAGCTGGAAGCCTTCCAGGATGACCAAAGCTTTCTGGAGCGCTGGGGGGCCTGCAAGCTGACCAACAAACGGAGGCTGGCTGCCATCATCGAACAGCAGTCAAACCTTGTCGTTGATCCCAGCAGCCTCTTCGACATCCAGGTGAAGCGGATCCACGAGTACAAGCGTCAGCATCTCAATGCCTTCCAACTGATCGCCCAGTACCTGCGCATCAAGAATGGCACCACCGATGGCATGGTGCCTCGCACTGTTATTTTCGGGGGCAAGGCGGCGCCTGGATATTCGATGGCAAAGCTGATGATTCGCTTCATCAACGGTATTGCCAAGGTGGTCAACACAGATCCTGATGTGCGGGGGCTGATGAAGGTTGTGTTCCTTGCCGACTACAATGTCAAGTTGGGCGAGAAGGTCTACCCGGCCGCTGATCTCTCTGAGCAGATCTCCACGGCCGGACTTGAGGCTTCTGGCACCGGCAACATGAAGTTCATGATGAATGGAGCGCTGACGATTGGCACGCTCGATGGAGCTAATGTAGAGATTCGTGATCAGGTCGGTGCCGAGAACTTCTTTCTTTTCGGCAAGACTGCCAGTCAGATTGCCCAGCTGCATGACAACTACCACCCGTGGGAACTGCTGGCCACCATGCCGCTGCTCCAGGAGGCCATTGACTTGATCGAGAATGGCCACTTCAGCAACGGTGATGGCGAACTATTCATGCCAATCGTTCAGAGCCTAATCAATGCAGACCCCTACTTTGTGCTTGCCGACTTCAATGATTATCTCGGTACACAAGGTATCGTCAGCCGTACCTGGTCTCAAAGAGCCATCTGGAACCGCAAGTCCCTGCTCAACACTGCCCGCAGCGGCTTCTTCTCCTCCGACCGCTCAATCAATGAGTATTCAGGCATGATCTGGGAGGTGAAACCATTGAGCATCGCCATGACCCATGGGATCTCGACGAAGAATCAATCAGAGGATGCATAAGAGTGATGATGGGCCGCCAGTTCCAAGCGGCGAAACGTAGAACTGTTCTTGTGCTGATGCGACTGCATCCGCATCACGATGTCGTGCAGCATCCGCACCGTGGCGGTGATGTTCGGCCCCTTGTTCAGCATCACGCCCTCCGCCCTTGCCCCCATCGCGGCATCGGAGATCTCTGCCCTGGTGGGCATGCCACCGTGCGCCAGTTCCTCCAGCACCTGCGTGGCCCAGATGCAGGGGAGATGGGCAGCTTCGCAGAGGCGCAGGATCTCTTCCTGAATCTCCGCCAGCCGCTCCCAGCCGCACTCGATGGCCAGATCACCGCGGGCGATCATCACACCCAGTGGAGCTGGAGAGCGCATGGCGGCCAGCAACAGTGATGGCAGGTCATCGAAGGCCTGTCTTGTTTCGATCTTGAGGATCACGGCCAGATCGGCATGGCCCAGCCTGGTGAGCTGGTCCTGAAGGGCTTGAAGATCAGTGCTGCTATGCACGAAGGAAAAGTTGAGAATGTCGGCGTGTTGGACGATGAACTCCAGATCAGCGATGTCCCTGGCCGTCAGCGCAGGGATGCTCAGTGGGCTGTCGGGAAGGTTGATGCCTTTGTCGGCCCGCAACCGCGAGCCCTGTTGCTTGGCCGCAGTGATTTCCACCAGCAGTTCAGTGGGCTGTGTCCCTGTAACCAGGCCGCCGATCCTGCCATCATCGAAGAAGATTCGATCGCCGCATTTCACATCAGCGAAGACCTCCGCCAGTGTGCAACTGATGACGGCGTGACGATGTTGCTTTCTCTCTCCAGTGTAGCCCGCAGGCCGGCCAAGTTCCGGCAGCGCCACGACTTGGAGTTGATCACCCTTGTGCAGCAGCAGGCTTCCCTCCAGAGCAGGGATCCTTCCGATGGTGACTGTGCACCGATTCGCCTCGTGTCGATCGCTGCCGCCTCCGGAGCGAGCGCACATCACCAATTTCAACCCAGGCGTGAAGTGGCAGTTCTGGGTCGTGGTCGCCCAGATTCCCTCGGCTGATTGGCGCTCCACACGAAGCTGCCTGTGCCGCCCAGAGGCGTCGATCATCGCGAGGCGATCACCGGCTTCGAGAACGCTCCAGCCATCCCCTGTGATCGGCACAACAGCATCCACCCCAGGCATGGGGGTCGTGGGCTCCAGATGGGGGGACAGCAGAATTCGATCCGGTGAGAGCAGCCTCCCCAGGCTGTCGCGCCGTGGTTTGCAGTGCACCACCTGCGGACCCGGCTGAATCGGGCCGGTACGGAGTTTCGGTCCGGCCAGATCCATGGCGATCCGACAGGGGCGGCCCGTGCTGGCGACGGCCCGCCGAAGCTGGTGGATCATCCGAAGCCAGACCGCCTGGCCATCGTGGGCACAGTTGATGCGGGCGATGGTCATCCCGGCCCTCAGCAGGTGCTCGATCAGCTCGTCGTCGTCTGCCGCTTCCATGGGCAAGGTCACCATGATCGTGCAGTCCGCTGTGCAGCTGCGAGCGCCGAGCAGCCGCTCGCAATTGTTCGCAACCAGCTCCCGTCCGGCGCGATGGTTGAGAGGAACGGCCGGCAGAGGTTGCCCCTTAACCTCTGGCCCGCTGCGGGTCCTGAGGATCTCAAGCACCCTCTGAAGGCTGTCCATCACGCTGGATTCGCAGCGCCCGAGGGAGGACAAGCCCTGGCTTGCGAGTTGGTCCTGGAGCTGGCGGATGTCGTGTTGCCGCAGGGCCACGTAGTGCAGCAGGTTACGGGCGCTGACCCTGTAGTCAGCTGCGACGGCCTCGAGAACGGGCCCATCGCTGATCTCCATGCTTTGCATCGATCGGCAGAGATCGATCAACTGCCCCGTGATTCTCTCGAGGCAGGCGTCCTCCTCCCCAGCGCTGGGAGCCTGGGTGGGATCGGGTGTTGCTGGGCTCACCATGGGCCTGGCCTACACCGTGAGATCGGCCCGTGAAGGCTGCATTTGGTCAGCACCAGTCTGTATCCAACAGCCCCTTTCGGGCCATTCACAACCAGGTCCCGGCGAGCTGTACGAACAGCACCACCACCGAGCGGGCCGCGACCCGGTAGTGGGTGCTGGTGACCGGTGGCGCCATGTTCCAGGCACTGATGTCCTCCGGTGTGGGCAGGGCGGTGTCGATCCAGCGTCGCCAGGGGGTGCTGCCCCCATCGGCTGCCGGCAGGGCGAAATCCAGGGCCTCCCAGTAGGCATTGGCGATGACGTGCAGTCGGAAGCTGCCGTCGTAACTGGTGATCCTTACTGCCAGCGACCGGGAGGATTCGCCCCAGTCGGGTTCGTGGAGGGACACCCCATGCCATTCGATCTGGCTCTCCCGCAACAGATCGTTGAGGCTCACCTGCCGCTGATTGACCACGATGTCGCGCCGCATCCGGTGGGCGATCAGCTCCTTCACGAAGCGGTGGATGTCAAGGTGGCGATCGAGCAGGGTCCAGTCGAACCAGCTGATGTCGTTGTCCTGTCCGTAGGGGTTGTTGTTCCCCTGCTGGCTGCGGCACACCTCGTCACCCATGGAGAGCATCGGGGTACCGACCGCCAGCAGCAGCAGGGTCAGGGCGTTGCGGATCTGCCGCTGGCGCAGTGCCAGCACCTGGGGGTCGCTGCTCGGCCCTTCGCTGCCGCAGTTCCAACTGGCGTTGTCGTCGGCACCGTCGCGGTTGTCCTCGCCGTTGGCGAGGTTGTGCTTGCCGTTGTAGGCCACCAGATCGGCCAGGGTGAAGCCGTCGTGGCAGGTGATGAAATTCACGCTCTGCTCCGCCTCCCGTTCCTCATGGCCGTAGATGTCCGGGCTGCCCAGCAACCGCAGGGCTGCCCTTGGCACCTGGCCCGCATCACCCTTCAGGAAGCGGCGGATGTCATCGCGGAAGTGGCCGTTCCATTCCTGCCAGCTGTCGCCGATGAAGCTGCCCACTTGATACAGCCCAGCCGCATCCCAGGCCTCGGCGATCAGCTTGGTGCCGGCGAGGAGGGGATCGGTCTCAATGTCCCAGAGCACAGGGGGGAGGGGCATGGGTTTGCCTTCCTCGTCGCGGGCCAGCACGGAGGCCAGATCGAAGCGGAACCCATCCACGTGCATGTGCTTCACCCAGTGGCGGAGGCTGTGGCGGATCAGGCGCCGCACCATCGGGTGGTTGGCGTTGAACGTGTTGCCTGTGCCGCTGTAGTTGGCATAGCGGCTTCGATCCGCCTCGAGTAGGTAGTAGGCCTCGTTGGCCAGGCCGCGAAAACAGAAGCTGGGCCCGCGGTGGTCGCCTTCGGCGGTGTGGTTGTAGACCACGTCGAGGATCACTTCAATGCCGGCCCGGTGCAGGGCCTTCACCATGTCGCGGAACTCATCGATCGGCCCGAGCGGGTCGGTCCGGGAGCTGTAGCCGGGGTGGGGTGCGAACAGTGAGATCGGTGAATAGCCCCAGTAATTCGTTCTGCCCACGGGAGCATCGAGCCGATCGAACTGGAACACCGGCAGCAGCTCCACCGCCGTGATGCCCAGGTCCTGGAGGTAGGGGATCTTCTCGATCAAGCCGGCGTAGGTACCCGCGCGCTCCGGCGCCACCCCGGAGCTGGGGTGCAGGGTGAAGCCGCGCACATGCAGCTCGTACACCACCGTTTCGCGGCGGGGACGGCCGAGGGGAGCGTCGCCCTCCCAGTCGTAGAGGGTGGGATCGGCCACGACGCTCTTCATCGCCGTGGCCAGACCATCACCGCTGGAGAGTCCGGCCTGGCGCTCGTAGCCCGGTGGAGTCACCACGGCGAGGCTGTAGGGATCCAGTAACAAGTTGCGCCCGTCGAAGCGCAGGCCCTGCTCTGGCCGCCAGGGACCGTGCACCCGGTAGCCGTAGATCTGGCCGGGCCCCCCCCCTCTGCCAGGAAAGATGAAGCCTCTCCATCCCGACCATTCCAATCACCAGGGGGCCTGATGGAACCGACCAATGCGTCCATACAGCGAGGCCGTCAAGGCTGATGTCCGCCGGCGGATGGGGCCTCCCCACCGCCAGAGCTGCACCGAGATCGCCCAGGAGCTGGGCATTCACGTGATCACCCTCTACAAGTGGCGCAAGGCCTGGCGGCTGCAGGGGGAGGTGGTGCCAGCCACCCAGAAGGATCCTGAGGGTTGGGGCCCTGCCGACAAGTTCACGGTGGTGCTGGAGAGTGCTGGCATGAATGCCACCGAACTCAGCACCTACTGCCGCGAACGGGGCCTGTTCCCCGAACAGGTGGACCGCTGGCGCCAGGCGGCGCAGGATGCCAATGCGCAGCCACTGCTGACCATGGCCGAGCAGAAAGACCTGGAGAAGCGCCACCAGGCCGATCAGCGGGAAATCAAGCGCCTGCAGCAGGAACTGCGCCGTAAGGACAAGGCCTTGGCAGAGGCGGCTGCTCTGCTGATGGCGTCAAAAAAGATCCAGGCCTACTGGGGAGAGGACGGGGACGATTGACCTCTCCAGTTGATCGCCGTAAGGCGCTGGAGATCCTCGATGCCGGCATTGCAGCTGGTGCACGGTCTTTTGAACTGGCCACGCTGCTGGGCGTGGGGCTGAGCACCCTGCAGCGCTGGCGGCGTCAGTT
>Ga0247839_1005040_pt1 | contig 16326 bp, 20 predicted proteins | sample LaCruzMarch2015__6_FD_192405 | JGI IMG/M metagenome (GOLD analysis project Ga0247839, IMG submission 192405) | Freshwater microbial communities from meromictic Lake La Cruz, Castile-La Mancha, Spain - LaCruzMarch2015_16m | ecosystem: Environmental > Aquatic > Freshwater > Lake | place: Spain... | reverse complement strand
AAACACGACCATTTGTGCCATGCCGATGCATGACGACCAATGGTCTGTCCACTTTCTTTCGACCTTGACGGTCTGGAGGTGTAGCTTATCCCCCGCTACAAAACGCACTAGCCATACACCCCATCCCCTCCCATCACGAAGACTGTGACCTCTAATCACAACAAGCGCATGAGTGAAACAAGCCTGCGCTCCATATTCCCCGTGTTGGCAGGAGCATCGGTCGTTGAGTCAGATCGGGAGTTTCTATATGATCAATTCGACGCCAGGCATGCTGGCCTTTGACACCCAGCATCACGGTCGAGTGTATCTCATGATCAACAAGTGGGCTTGAGACAGGGCCTTCGCACCACATTTGCAACACTTCCATAGTTTCTTGCCCGTTTTCTTGCAGAAGACGTGTATGGCACCACCATCGTGATGAGAAGCAGTAACGTGACCATATTCATAGTAGTTTTTACACCTACAAATATAGGGGATGTCCCCAAGGAGCGACCCCCACATATATTTACATACACCCCTAGCATCCCCCCGTTTTATAAAACAAATAGGGGGTATCTCTACGGATCAACCCCCTGTTTTTTTGAAACAAATAAGAGGCAAACAAGGTCTTAACAAACTCCAACGTCATCCATCAAACTACTCGATGCCAACAGCTGGAACAAAGCGCATCCGTGATGATGACCAGCACCAATACGCAATGAACCAAAAGGGTGAGTGGATCCATGCACGTAATGGGTTGAAGGGTGTCTCATACTACTGTGACTGCCCAGAACACCACAAACAGAAGCTGGTTGCCCCATCAGGACGTGAAGGCAAGCGCACGTTTGCCCATTACTTTGCTCACTATGGGAGGTCAAGCTGCATGTCAAATGGCGAGAGTATGAAACACAGGCTCGCCAAGCATAAGATTCGCGAGCTCGCGTCGACGCTGTCCTTTGACACTGAGCAGTGCCCCAAGTGCAAGTGGACCAAACAGTTTCACTCAGACGGGCACACTGTGCAGATAGAAATCCAGAGTATTGACAAGCAATGGCGTTATGACTGTCTTCTCTTTGATTCAATTGGTATGCAAGTCTTTGCTCTTGAAGTTGTGCATACTCACTTTTCCAGTGATGAAAAAATCAATTCCACTCGTTCAAATGTGAATGGAAACCTTGGGTTTGCAGAGTTTATGGCAGATGACGTCATGGAGTCTGTGGATGGATTTCTTCAGAACATACAACCAGTTGATTGTTTAGACTGTCCGCAATGTCGGGTGATCGCAGAATCTAAAGTGGATGAAGCCAAACGCAAGCTATGCAAGCTGGCATCACAAATATCATTCGTTTCTGCAGCGTGTTCTACGTGCAAATGGCTTGAACGTTTTCACTCCACTGGACATTCAGTGAGCTATCCTGACTTGAACCTGCTTGACACATCAGGCAATGCAGTATACACATTTGCAGTGGCTGAATTCGCAGTGAATATAGATCCAACCAAAAAAGGATCTGCAACGTTTTTGGTAGATGACATTATCCAATCAACAACTGGACGTCTAAGCAATTTGCAGATAGGTTCCGTTACAAATTGCTCTAACTGTCAGAAGATCGCAGTGGAACAGGCAACTCAAGCGTCAATGAAAGAGCGGGAGTCACATTGGAGGGCTATGGCACAGCCAGCAAAACGGATCTCCATCTCTCAACACCCCTTTTTTTATAAAATAAACAATAATAAATTGTAAAAAAACTGGATCAAATACGCTATGTGTAGGCACAAACGAAAACAAAACACATCAAATGAGCCAGCAGAAACGCCCACGAGATGAAGAGCCCCATCGCTATGCCATGAATGCTGTTGGTGAATGGGTTCATGTGATTGATGCAATCGTGGGTGACACTTATCGTTGTGATTGCCCCAAACCACATTTACTGGAAGTATTTGAATCAGAATTTGTTCATGCTGACAAACAACCTTCTGATCCAAACAAAGTTTGGACGCTCCAAACAAAATTTGAACCGAGACTCAAGAAAAAATCTGCTACACCCAAACCAACAAATGGGAAATGGAAGCACACTGCAAAGGGGTGGCTAAAAAGTTAAATGTCTGGAGCATCGACAAGCGCTGTAACTCATCAGCCCCCTTACAACGGTCGTTCTCCAGGACCTTGTGAATGAATAGATACTTATTTCCCAGTGAGAGCATTTTTTTTATGGTACAGCTGATTGTAGGTGCCAATGATCTAGAGGATCTGCAGGCTCCATCATGTGTTTGCAAGTGTGACATATGTGACCTTAGGAAGTCCTCAGGACCCATCAACCCAGCCCTCCACCTCCCATCCAGAGTGAGCGGTACCGAGCGAAGCACTTGGTCACCATCAAACTTGTTTGATGACTGCCAAACCCACACCTGTGACAAAGTCCGTTGCGAGAACAAACGTTGCGATGGATGCTGCGCCTGTCTTCGTCTGATAGCTCTCTCTGCAAAGTCCTTCGGACTTAGTGCCATCCACGCACCTTGTCAATCCCAAAGGTATACATCAGTGTCAATGTCTCTGCCCGCTCCCAGCCGTCGAGATCCGCTTCGTTGCCTTCTGTGAGCAGCGGTAGCACCTCAATCGACGTCGCTCCAGCAGTACAAGCAGCCCCAGCCCCGCGCCGATGCTGCTCGATGCGCGCTAGCACAGTCTTGGAGCACCCAACGTAGTACATGTGAGGCAGACCCCCCAGCTTCAACACGTACACACCAGCATACTCCACACTTGGCTTTGCAACAGCCGCTGCAAGAGACTTGATGAACTCACCGCGTTTGTTTTCGTCTGGGTAGCGAGACTCCAGCATTCGATGCAGAGAAGGCTCAATAGTCAGACGCGTCAGATTGTCGCCATGCGCATACTCCACCATTACTTTCCTGCACTTCTCTTCCTGCTCTTCAATGATTTTGCGTTGGCGATCTTCCTCGTCATCTTGCAAACGCTTCGCCTTGCGCTGTTCTTCTTCAGTCTCCAAATTGTGCTTACGTTTACGCTCTTCGATTTCCTTGCGTTTCTGTGAATCTGCGCTCGTGATTTTGCGCATATCAAGAGATAAGACTTCCAGATGGTTTTTCATTGCTTCTTTGTTCATATGATACACAGAGCCATGATTTGTCTTTTGTCTTGTTACTCCGTCAATCTCTTGAATCTTTCTACCAAACATAGTCTCCGTCATAGCAACTCCATAGTTGCCATCTGCATGAAACTGTTTGTACTTATCATGAAGTACTTTTGCTATGTATTTGGTCTCTGGCTCTTGAACGATAGCAGTCAAAAAATCAAGCTGATCCATTGCGTTGAATTTGAAATGATTTGTGTGCACACGTGGCGAGGATGGGCTTTCTTTTTTTCCACACAAGTTCTTGCTGCAACAAATTTAAAACCAGTAGTATCTAGGGGTGTCCAGTGCAACAAAATAAAAAACAGGAGTGTCTCCCCAGAACGTGCCCCAGTTGTGGGGGTGTCCAATGCAAACAAAATTAAAACCAGTAGTGTCTCCCCAGAACGTGCCCCAGTTGTGGGGGTGTCCAACAGGTTATCAGAAGGGGTTTTTCCATAAAAAACATATTGAGATGGTGTAACGTTTTAAAATGTTACTATAACTGTTTATTATTTTTATCCCATTGTATATTTATAGATGGTCGGAGGGTTGGATGGTTTTTCCATCAAAAACATATTGAGATGATGGTAACATTTTAAAATGTTAATATAACTGTTTATTATTTTTTATCCCATGTATATTTTATAGATGGTCGGAGGGTTAGATGGTTTTCCGTCAAAACATATTGAGATTGTGGTAACATATACTGATTCACTATAGTGCATGCATCTATTTTTGGAAGCACCAGTGTCACGTGCCCATCCTCAGAGTTATAGATGGTCGGAGGGTTGGATGGTTTTTCCATCAAAACATATTGAGATTGTGGTAACATATACTGATTCACTATAGCGAATGCATCTATTTTTGGAAGCACCAGTGTCACGTGCCCATCCTCAGAGTTATAGATGGTCGGAGGGTTGGATGGTTTTTTCATCAAAATATATCGAGATTTTGGTAACATTTTAAAATGTTACCAAAAAATGTGTCATGATGAAAAATCCTTCCAACCCTCCGACCATCTGAAAATATATAATGAATGAACTTTTGACAGACACTGGTTCACTATAGCGGCATGCATCCATTTATGGAAGCTAGCGGTCACGTAACCATCATCAGAGTTATAGATGGTCGGAGGGTTGGATGGTTTTTCCGTCAAAACATATTGAGATTGTGGTAACATATACTGATTCACTATAGCGAATGCATCTATTTTCGGAAGCACTAGTGTCACGTGGCCATCCTCAGAGTTATAGATGGTCGGAGGATTGGATGGTTTTTTCATCAAAAAATATCGAGATTTTGGTAATCTTTTTGAAATGTTACCAAAACATATTGAGATGTTACCAACGATGTGTCATGATGAAAAATCCTTCCAACCCTCCGACCATCTGAAAATATATAATGAATGAACTTTTGACAGACACTGGTTCACAAAAGCAGCATGCATCCGTTTATGGAAGCTAGTGGTCACGTAACCATCATCAGAGTTATAGATGGTCGGAGGGTTGGATGGTTTTTTCATCAAAATATATCGAGATTGTGGTAACATTTTAAAATGTTACCAAAAAATGTGTCATCATGACAAAACATATTGAGATGTTACCAACGATGTGTCATGATGAAAAATCCTTCCAACCCTCCGACCATCTGAAAATATATAATGAATGAACTTTTGACAGACACTGGTTCACTATAGCAGCATGCATCCATTTATGGAAGCTAGTGGTCACGTAACCATCATCAGAGTTATAGATGGTCGGAGGGCTGGATGGTTTTTCCATCAAAACATATTGAGATTGTGGTAACATATACTGATTCACTATAGCAGCATGCATCTATTTTTGGAAGCACTAGTGTCACGTGGCCATCCTCAGAGTTATAGATGGTCGGAGGGTTGGATGGTTTTTCCATCAAAACATATTGAGATTGTGGTAACATATACTGATTCACTATAGCGAATGCATCTATTTTTGGAAGCACTAGTGTCACGTGGCCATCCTCAGAGTTATAGATGGTCGGAGGGTTGGATGGTTTTTTCATCAAAATATATCGAGATTTTGGTAACATTTTAAAATGTTACCAAAACATATTGAGATGTTACCAACGATGTGTCATGATGAAAAATCCTTCCAACCCTCCGACCATCTGAAAATATATAATGAATGAACTTTTGACAGACACTGGTTCACAAAAGCGGCACGCATCCATTTATGGAAGCTAGTGGTCACGTAACCATCATCAGAGTTATAGATGGGGAGGGTTGGATGGTTTTTTCATCAAAAACATATTGAGATGGTGGTAACATTTTAAAATGTTACCAAAGATGTGTTATGATGAAAAATCCTTCCAACCCTCCGACCATCTGAAAAAATACAATGGAGGAACTTTTGACATTCCCCAGCAGATGTGTGTCATGATGAAATCCTTCCAACCCTCTGACCATCTGGAAAAAAACAATGGAGGAACTTTTGACAGACCCCAGCAGATGTGTCATGATGTAAAAACTTTAAACACTGAGGTTTGAGGGTTTTCTCATCATAATGAAACTATACAGTGTTTGGGTCCTCATACTTCCATTCAGCATCTGGGTCATATCGTTTCGTACGCTGCAAGTACTCCTTGAAGGCAGCCTTGTCCATGTGATAGACCATACAACCATTTCCTGCTTTCTTCTTCTCAATTCCATTGTCAGGTCCAATTTTGCGAAGTTCTCGCCCAAACGCTGTCTCTGTGATGATATATTTGTGGTTTCCAACAGCACAAAATTGAGATAGGTTTCTATACAAAATCCTGGCAGTGTAATCGACAAGAAAGGCATCTTCCGTCAATGCTGACAGAAAACGAAAAACAACTGGAATACAAGCCAGTCGAGTCTCTTTGTAAAAATCTGTCACTGGACGGAACTCCTGAAAGTTGGTTGTATACTTGGATAGATCACGGGCCATGAGGTACTGATAGATAGCCCTGGCGACTTCGGGGCGACGCAATTGATTTGACATTATCCTGAAGTGTTCATAGTTTCCTACATACTTGGAGCTGCAACTGAACAGAACAAAACGCCTGTCATCTGGAGGTATCATGAGCGCATCCTCATTGTTCGATGTGAGGATCAAATTGGTGAGATTGGCAATGTTGATAATGGGTTTGTTTTTATCCTCGAACTGGAGCATGTCGCAAGTGATAATGTTCTTGAGAGCATCATTGTGATCATGGAGGCACTTGACCTCATCAATCTGGATGCAAATACGATTGACAAAACCATTGGCATGCTTCGCAAACAAAGTCTGCTCTGGTTTGGCAGTTTGGAAAGATGAAAATGGTCCCAATACTTCAGCACGAAAATGATCAAATAAGATGCCCTTGCCACAACCCTGTTCGCCAAATAATGAGATAGCCACCTGTGATTTTCGTTCGGGATGCTGAACCATATTTGCGAGGTAATCCAAGATAAAGTCAGTATGGGCTGTGTTGTTGTTCGTAATGACTTCTTGGATGTGCTGGATCATTGGTTGGACGAGCTCATGAACGTCTGCTTCAGGCACAGCAGGAAGTAGTTGAGCCTTGAATGGCTTCCAGAGATTGTACACGTTCGGCAATGAGCCAGTCGGGTCCACCACCATTCCATTCAAAGTTCTAATAGATGGATCGTCAGTCCACTTATGAATAAATTTTTTGGGTGAATAGGTTCCATTTGCACGTCGTTCGAAGAAAAAGACGTTTGTGAAAAAAGTTTTGACGTCAGCAAATTTCAATATGTCAATACCTGCCCCATCTGGTAGGATATGAATATATACCTTGGGTGTTATCAATTTGAAGCAGGTAAGCTCATGTCTTTGCTTGACCAGTGCGTAGGTGTTCATGGCAGGGTCTTCAAGATCAACATGTTCTGAGTCTGAAGGGCTTTGACTTACAGGAGGTTCTGGGATGGCAGCATCAGGCACAGACGGAGCTCGCACCGACCGTTCAGCGTGCCACATATAATCAGTGCCGTAGGTGACGTATCCAATGACAGGCTTGGCACATCCAGAGCAAGCAGCGGCGGTGCAGTGGTACGCTACCCTCCAGCGGATGCTGGATGACGCTTCCCATCGGCTGACAAACAAAAGGCAATTGTTGCTGTCGTGCGTAGCTCCAGGGGTAACAAGGCAATCCCGAACCTTCTTGGACTGGTCACATTGAATCTGCCACTCCTGCGTCAGAGGTTTGTATACTGCCTTGGTTGGACGTGAGACGGCGTCATCTGGTTTGGTAGTGCGCTCCCGCGCACCACCAAACAAAACAGAAATATTAGTTTAGTAATCCCAAAGTGTAAATTTGATGGCGCGTGCGTGCAAGCACGCGAAACGCGTGCACTCAAACTTCGTTTGACGCCGCGCGCTATCAAATTTGTCAACTCACCTGACATATGAAGGAGTTCTTGAAGGAAGACCAGCGGGAACGGCAACGTCTCTCCTGGGTCCTGTCGTGGAGCAGGTGTTGAAGTCCCAGTCTTCGCGACCTGCTTCCGCTTCCGGACCTGGGGCTCGAACGGGGCTTGAGGGGCCAGAATGTAGCCAGCAGGAGGCGGGCCAGTGATGATAAAGGGGCTCCATGACTCTGGGTCGGCTGGATCATTGAAGCACTTCGAGAAGTCATCCACCAAAGGATCTCCACTGATCCTCACGAACGACGTGGACGAGCCCCGTTTGCAATTGAATGGAAGTCTCATACAACGGTTCTTGCCGTAGACAGTTAGGTCGACAATAGACTTGCCTTGGTTGTACCATCCATCTCCTTCGCACATGGCTGTGATGAACTGTTCCATGGTACCGTCGTGGTTTGTATCAAATCTGATAGCAGGACAGACCACATGATAGGAGTTCTTGAAGCCTTCATTGGTCTGCCTTGAGCTGAGTGCAACATATATTCCAGGGTCCATCCCAAATCTGTTCTCACAGGCCGTGCGGAGTTTTTCTGCGATCCATTGCATCTTCAGGTGCTTAATGTCATTGTCGCCATACCACTCAATGTCGAGAAACAATGCACACTGTGCATTCACATGGATCAGCTCATAACCATGGTTGCCTGAGGGTTTGAGGTTTCGAAAGAAAGCTGACGCGTCAGGATATGCTCCATATATTTTTTTTCCTGCTGTATTGTCCTTGTCCCAAGCAACGTTGAATTGCCTAGCAACAGTAGATGGATCCCCTTTGAATATCTGATCTTGCGACCATTCCCACTGGCAGCCGGCGGGCAGTCCAAAAGCCACACAGTCAACAGGAGTCAGCATCAGATGATTATGACATCACAGTAGCACACAACAAGCAGATGGGGTCTTTTTTTTATCAGAGGAAATCTATGACGTCATCTAAACATAAAATGTTTTTATTTGTTGGAAACTATGACGTCATCAGGGGGGGTGAATTATGGCGGGCGCTCATCAAACTTCGTTTGACAGCATCGTCAAAATAAAATGATTTATTTGAACTCAAACTTGGTTTGACGGCGCAGCCGCAGTGACGCGCGCAAACTAGCGCTGGGCTGACGACGTTTATGTGATGCACCTCATGTTGAGCGTATCACAGTACGTGGTTTGTTCAATGCAATACGGAATGACTTCGGGGCAGTTGAATAGTCTCCATATATTTGCAGTTGATACGACTCAAATATTGTTCTGTATGATTCCAGTGCAGCGCGCAGTGTGTCAGGTGCAATCTGCAGGTGTGATATTTTCAGCTCAGAACTCCAGTTTGATTCAATGAAATAGCCAATTTTGTTATTTTCATCTTCACATATTCGAGATTGATCTACAGCCCATTTAAAGTTGTTTTTCATGTGTAGCTCAAGCAGAAATCGCAAGTATATTCTAAGTGTTTGAACATCATCAATGACCCCATAGTCTGAAAATTTATTGTTGAATGGGATGGAGTATGCTTTAATGTTTGCACTATATTCCAGCATACTTTTTTTAATTTCTGGATACCTACCGTCATCACATGTTTGTAGCTGCTTATCTGCTTCTATAAGCATTGATTTATTACTAGATGACAATTCCTCTGGATCTGTCATGGCTGGCACGTATGCCCGCGCAAAGTCAAAGACTCGAATTGTAAATTGAGGGAGTTGAATCTTGATATTGACTGCATCAAGATCCCTATGTTTGATGCCAGTCTCTTTGAGACGCGTGAGGATTGCAAAAAACTGGGCGGTTATATGTTTTAAGAGTTGATTTCTATGTTCAAAATTCATGCAGGGCGTCTGATCATTCACAGAATATCCTATGTATGGTAGAACTTCTTCAATATCTCTCAGGCAATCGACGTATTCTAGTTGTATTGCCCAGCATGAATTATATGATGCTTTATTTTTTAATGTGACATTACAGTTGTCAACTTCAGTTGATATAAGGTTTAGAAAGTTTGGATGGTTGCCTATAAGGGTTAATGATTGAAATTCTCTTTCTGCCTGATCCTTTCGTATTTGATTTAATACAGATGAATCCACTTGCAGAAATACTTTGAAGACAGTAGACTCTCCCTTTTTATGCAGCACGACACCATCGTCTCCTTGGCCTATTTGGTCATATGTTGGTGCATTGACATCGTCTATATGTCTATCAATATGAGCTGCCAGTCGTCCTATGGTTGCCCATACGTCATCAGACTGCATGGACATTTTAGCCCAGTTGCTTTTATAACTAGAATAGTGGCCATGTGCTTCCTGTAGTCACTGCTCAACACATCTAATGATCAGGCCAATCCAAAGAAACGAACAACTCTCGTCCAGATGCAGTTGCGGGCGACAGTGTTGAGAACAGTGAGTCGGGCGGTCTCGTCTTGTATGTAGCAATCAGTTGTGCGGCGTTTCTTGAGCATGGATCTGGTGCGGGTCTTGGCGTCGGAGAAGGAGAGACCGTCGACGGTGCATGCGATCCAGTTGAGAATGTTGAATCGACGGGTGTAGGATGGCTCGGAGGAGAGGACAAGCTCGGTTGTCCAAACGGGAATCACTTCGATTGGCGGATCAGTGTCGTCATGAAAGAACCAGTTGTCGCAGGGCTGATTTGAGCACTTGCACTTGACGAATTGTGTGGGGTTAGGATTGACCAAATTCCCCCTGAAGATGAAGTTTTTCCCGTAAAGGTATTCAACAGGGATCATGTGGCGATCGCCGAAGGCAGGATATTGAAGCGGGTTGATGTCCTGAGTTGTTTCCAACACCAGTTGCTTGACGAGATGTTCGGACCCCTGTATCATTGCATCTCCTTTTGCGTTGATGACGACGAAACGACTGGCGAAATTACTTTCACTGCACGACGAGTTGGCGAGAGAGAATGGATTCCCAATGGCGCCTTCGTCGGTGTCGCCGCCGCCACGTAAATCCACGACAAGGGCGGCGGCTTCGATGGCAGATCGGGAACGTGCATTAGCGTGCTTTGTGATGGCGACAAATTGCGGTCGTTTGCGCGCATCGGCATGCTTTGGATCGCACTGGTTCTCGAGTTATTGACGATTTGGTTGATTTCGCTACCAAGAATATCCATCATCTGACTGAATATCTCTGGAACGATTTGTGATTCAGGTTATGAAATATACATGTCATTAGAGTACTTTTGCGTGTTGAATTCAGTCCAGTTGGTCTCAGGACCTGAATTGCTTGGGTTGCCGAGATATTTCAGTCTGATGACGATTTCAGTCATTTTCCTTAGTCTGAGTCTGAATAATTTTTTTGATTGCGTTGGTTTATGGAATGTGAAGAATGTAAACACATGTCTTATTGTAGAATCGCGAGCTGCGTCGTTTGCGCGCATCGGCATGCTCTGAATCGAACTGGTTCTCGAGTTATTGATGAAATGGTCGAAATCGCTGTCAATAAAAATAATCTAATGAGTTGAATATGTCTACAATGGATGTGAGTCAGTCGACCAGATCCCCATGTCACTAGAGTGTTTTTTTATTCTTAAACTAGTCCAGTTGGTCTCAGGACCTGAATGAATCTGGTTGCAGAGATATCAATGGAATCGACGATTTCACCAATAGGTGATTTTTGTTTGTTAAATTGAATATCTCGAGAACGGCTGTGATGCAGCACTTCTACCCCCCCCTGTCACTAGAGTACTTTTTCATTCTCAAACTAGTCCAGTTGGTCTCAGGACCTGAATCGCTCGGGTTACTGAGATATCAATGGAATCAATGATTTCACATATAGGTGAAAAATCCCTATTGGACAGAATATCTCGAGAAGTATACAGAGTGAATCATGTAGAATCGCGAGCTGCGTCGTTTGCGCGCATCGACAGGCTCTGAATCGCACTGGTTCTCGAGTTATTGAGAAAATTGTTATGCACTAAGTAACCAACCGCCGGCGCAAACCATCGTACCAGCGGCGGATCTCGAGAAGCCTGAAAAGGGTGGAAGCGCTCTCTTCAATTGCGGCCTGCTCATCAATACCCTGACTCCATTCCTGCATGTAATAGGCCATATGGGGTCCGTTGGCTTGCTTGAGCAACTGCAGGTTTTTGTGGATCTGGCGGGTTCGTGCCTGCTCTAGCCTGATCAAATCCTTTTGCAGCTTATCTATGGGGGAAGGTGCTATGCTGTCCATCAACACAACTGCATATTTGCAAGCCATGTTTGGTTGGTGCTGGCAGTTATATAACAAATATATTTGCAAGGGCATGCGCCAAACTTTGTTTGGATATTTGGTATATTCACTGCTCCAAACTGTCAGCGCGTGTCTGAATGGGTTCATCGGGCGAGGGTGCGAGCCATGTCCAGCCTCGCTTTACTGCGATGGTACCGCACACGCATGTCCTGGGGCAGCCGAGGGGAGCCGAGCGTGCAACTACCCCGTACCCATGCTTCAGCCATTGAACACGCACCGTATGCGAGCTCGATCATGGTCCACGACGGCAAAGGTGCGCGTCAACCCCAGCAGCAGCCCATGTGGGTGCTATGTGATGAACAGCAACCTGTGGGTGGTGTTGGATGCAGGGGAGGCTGTGGTGGTTGGCGGGATTGCATCACAGGGACGTGATGGGGCGTGGGTGTCCTCGTTCCTAGTGGACACAAGCATGGACAACCTGACATGGACCCCGCTTGGCGGAGTATATGCAGGCAACAGCGACGATGTGGGTGTAGTGGAGACACGGGCGCCATTCGTGGTGGTCGCCAGATACGTCAGGTTGCATGTGGTGAACTTTTTTCTATGGCCATCGTTTAGGGCGGCGTTGCTGGTGGCGGATCGCACAAGCTGCCCTGACGGCAGCCTGTGTGTCAACGGGTCGGTGGTGGCATGTCCGGCGAATCAGCGATGCGTCAATGGCACGGCGTTGGAGTGCTCTTCAAACAGCCTCTGTGTAAACGGGATGGCGCGTACATGTCCCACCAACTACAGCTGCAAGGACGGGAGCGTCGCCTGCCACGCGCTGGTTGGGGCGACGGTGCGCTGGAATGGGACGGCGTGTGAATCCAGGTGTCGCAAGGCAAACAAATGGATGACTGGAGGATGCCAACCAGTTGCCTCGCAAGCGAAGCAACAAACTTCGCAAGCTTCTCCTGTATTCAATTGGGTGATACGCAGCCGGGTGTTTCCTGCCGTCGCTTGCACCCTTGTGGATGCAACTCACTTGAATGTTCCCATTCATGTTCCCATTCACTACACAGCCGCTGTGCAGATCGATGGCAGACCCTGGATGGCGTGGAGCTGGGGGCAGCTGGAGCAAACTATCATCCCGCTTCCATCGCCTGTCCACATCAGTGTGCGGCTCAGGGTATACACTGCTACCAGGGTCGTGGAGTTTGTGGGACGGATACGCCCTCGAGCGATGGCCCTGAGTGTGCCCGCTATACCCATCGTTATTCGATGGGGCATCGGGAGCGGCACGGTTGGCGACACTGAGGCTGTGTGCTCAGTTTCAGCGCCTCCTGGTATGGCACTCGAGCTGCAGTCGGCGGCATTGCCATCGTACAGTCTGGCTCGTCAAACTTTGTTTGAATGGAATGGGATGGGAGGGGGGGGTGCCACTCGATGGGACCTCGACTGCACTAATGTGTCTGATGGGGTCCAATGGCTCGCGTACAATACTGAAGTCCAAGGAATGGAGCGGTCGCTTACTGGCTTTGCACACGAGGAGTGCAGTCGGGGCGCATCCGCTTGGCTTGTGCCGCAAACAGATCGCCCTCATGTTCATTTTGTGGCCGTTAAAGCCGTTGCGTCTGAGATTCTATAAAACACGTGTTTCGAACTGTCGATGGAAGCTGACAATGTGTTCTATGAATTTCGCGACCAGACACCGGCTGCTTTTATCTGTCCAATTACACATAAGATTATGAAAGACCCAGTGATGGATTTAGATGGTCACTCATATGAGAGAGCTGCCATTGAAAGCTGGTTGAGCAGTGGACGCACAACATCGCCCAACTCACACAAACCGCTGAGAAAATCAAATCTTGTTCCCAACAGGGCGCTTCGCAATTCAATCGAAGAGTTTATTGAATCCCACAATGGGAATGTTCCTTCTAAAGTGTTTAAACATTCACCCATTCCATTTTCCGCTGTTCAGCAGAAGCTCGGCGTACAACAACTATCAGAACAACAACAGCAGCAAATTGACAATGTATTCAAAGATCCTGCTATTCGTCCAGAGCAACGCATGCAGGTTGCGATAGCGCGCTGTCGTTGGGTTGGAGATGCAGGGTTCAGATTCCGTGTATATGGCGAATTTGCCCAGTATCTACATCCACAGGCTGCATTTGACACACTTGGCAGACTTGACGGCACCGTGAAAAAAAATGCAGAAGCTGCCTACATCTGGGTGTTAACAAACAAACCAGAGATCGTCAATCAGGTGCAAATAATCAACGCTGCAGTCGACAAATTTGCGTCTATGTACAAGCGTGTTCCCAATGTCAACGATGATCGAATCAAGTCTGAACGGGCATTCCGCTTCAGACATCTACAGTCTTGAACGCTTAAGCGGTGATTCGATGCAGTGTTCCTGCACAACCGCTTCCATCATCGCGCGATCCCCTCTGCCATAGGCGTTTACAAAGCACGTGTATCCGTTGACCGTCTGTTCGCGCTTGCACGGTTCCTGTTTGTATAGGTCTCTATAGCGTTTTGCCATTGTGCGACCCATCCGTGTGAGCTGGCCAGCAGAACACTCTAGCCCCATTTCGGCTGTCAGGTCGCTAAGACATGTTGTAGAAGCCATCTCAATTGAACAATCAAAAGATAGCAAGAGGCATAACACGTGGTTGGCTGCTTTTTTTTTCTTACATTTTTTTCGAAGGCCATCTACGTCATGTGACTCGCCTCCTATGAAACCAAACGTCATGGCCGACATTTTTGCAAATCTGTTTTTGCAAGAGGATAATGTTAAGCGTGTGCTGGTGTACCTATGCAAAGGGAGTCCAACATCATCAGATCCTATTACAGACGCGCTAGTGACTATGCTTGGTGGACCTGTGCAATTCTGTGTGGGGCGCTTTGGATTAGTGCTGTTCAAGGATGGGGCCTCTTTTCCATTTGCAATGATGAACCAAGAGCAGCGACAGTTTCTCTATGAAATCGTACGGGGAGTAGGGTCAGAGATGCCATGCTATGGACCGCTTGCTGTCCTGGATAATCCCCTAACGTTTACCATTGAAAATGAGCGAATCCTGTTTCACATACCAAAGCAACACCTAGACCCCAAGACAGTGTTTCGAGCAATGGTCGAGCTCATCAACGAGAGCAGACCCAACTCATCTCTGTTGACTAATCTACTCGTGCAAAGGCTCGGCTCTCGCATCATACTCAGCCGGGAGACGCTGGCCTACGTGCACACGTTAGTTTGAGAAAATCATTTATGGATCCAAACAGACCAGCCAAGTGCGACGACGGCAACGATCAGCAGGCATTCCAAGACGGCAAAACGCACAGCTGAGAAGGAGCGTACACGTGATAAATGACCAGAGTCAAGCATCACCACAGACCAATCATTGTCATCCTGTAGGCCTATGAGAAACTCAGCCAGGCATGCCTTTATGAGGATGAGGGCACTCTGCTCTTCTGGAAGACCACACAAGCGATCAGTAGCCCACGCAGAGCTGACGCCCATCTTGTCCAACTCACGCATTGCCACGCTCATGACGGTGGTTTCGGCGACGATGTCATGCACACCAAATACGTTGATAAATGCAGCAATAAGCGTCACATTGGACGCCATGTATGTTATTCACACCATCATTTATGTACTATACTAGCACGAATAAACCAAAGCGATCAGTGAACAGATCGCGGTCGAGATCGTGAAGACGGAATACGTAAGGACTTGGTTGGATCGTGAGCGAGTAGCCGCGTGGGACGGTGTGGCGGAAGGTGAATTGAACGAGGAACAATTGGCCAGGCAGGATGAATGTACGCGATCGTGGGAGAGATGAACTGGGCCATTCATCCAATGGAGCATTCCAGTCGTCGACGCTGAAGCTGATCTCACGAAAAAAGGCCAAGAGTTCCGTCTGGTACGGCGAATGCAGCACGCCATGCTCATTGGTCAGTCCGTCAACCGGGCGTTTCAGATATAGATATGAGTCAAACAGACATTTTCCACACATGTAGTAGATAGACTGCTTCGGGGTACTCCACCACACATCTGGGATGATCGAGCGAAACATCGGATTCATGTCATTGGTAAGCAGGCTGTAAATCTTAAACACAACCTCTTGCGGCAGCTGAGAGATCATGTGGATGAGCTTGGATCCGTTGCGTTTGGCATCATTCAAACGTGGGACTGATGGAACACGGAGCATTGGAACACGGATGGGGCAGGTGAGCATGCCGCCCAGCACACGCGGGACGCTTGTAGGGGGTTCTGGTTCATGAACAAACGTCGTCTCAAGCGCCGGCGGTGCAAATGACGCGTTGATCTCCAGATGCCTGTGGCTGGTCAGCACCCGAACCCAATGCATCTCCATGTCTCGCGCAGGGCGAACAACCTGATCATTGGTGAAATGCTGTAGTGCCACCATGAGCTGATTCCCAGAGCCGACTGCCTCCGATCCGAAGACGTGAAACACCCTAGGGACCAACGCATTCTGCTTGAGCAGACGAGGGCCGACTGTGGCGATGTTGAATGGGTCGTAGACAAGCCACGGGCTGAACCTAGCGCTCTGCGGGGCAGCAGCGTCTGGGATCTGCACATGGCATGATACCTGGTCGAAACAAAGTTTTGATCAAACAAACAAACGAAGTT
>Ga0247839_1005035_pt1 | contig 16342 bp, 11 predicted proteins | sample LaCruzMarch2015__6_FD_192405 | JGI IMG/M metagenome (GOLD analysis project Ga0247839, IMG submission 192405) | Freshwater microbial communities from meromictic Lake La Cruz, Castile-La Mancha, Spain - LaCruzMarch2015_16m | ecosystem: Environmental > Aquatic > Freshwater > Lake | place: Spain... | reverse complement strand
AGTAAGCTGGTCACAGACGGGTTGTTGAGGCTGTCTTCGTTGACCGTGATGATGTCGTCTACTGCCACTGGTGCGTCATTCGTACCAGTCACTGTTATGGTTAATGCAGAAGTGCTCGTTCCGCCCTTACCATCAGACACTAGGTAAGGTACAACCAGCACTTGTGGAACACCCGCAGCTAGGATGTTATAAGCAGGATCACTGTAATCAAAAGTAAAGCTTCCATCTGGATTTAAAACTAGACCTGGAGGTAAGACCCCAATAGCAGAATAAGTCAGAGTGTCGCCATTTGCATCCGTAGCGACTAAATTGCCTGAGACTGACCCGGCACCCTCAGCATTACCAATAGCAAGAGGGGCAGCAACTGGAGGTGCATTGACAGGTGTGAGAGGAACACCAGTGCCGGGTTGTGAGCCATTACTAGCATCATCAATAATTGCTGCGGGCTCGGACTCTAGCCTATTATCAGTATTGTACTCATAGGCAAATTTAAAATTATTTAAATCATCGTTAATTCTTAATAAATCAACAAATCCAAAGCCATAGCTATTCCCGACACCACCCGGTCCAGCTGCGGTTTCTTCAAGTACTTCATTAATATCTTTTCCACTTTCAATCGCACTAATAACCGTATCAATGGTTGCAAGGTTTATTGCACTATCTAAGCCACTTGGCACGATAGCTTCTGTAAGTTCCTCGGTGAAAGCAACTAGTTGCTCAGAACCGATATGAATAACGCGGCCAGTAACAAGCTCTAAATCGACATCTACGCCACGCGGCGTTTGAATGCTGTCGCTAGTTTGCACTTGATCACCCAACTTAAGCTCACGCTTAGAGCCATTGCCTGTGATAACAAATGCTACGCCTGTCATTGCGACTACTTTGCCGATTATTGCCATAATTGTTTCCTAAATTTAAAAATGAATACTTTGCATACGCTTTTTCACAAGAGCATTAAACACCCTATTTCACTACAAATATATTGTACTGATGGCCAATAGGCGCAATATATTTACTATCCATTAGTAATTCCTGAAATACCATACAATTACCATCTTTATTGTTAGATACTGATTATGCTTAAAAGAGCATAATCAGCTCAAATATTTCCACCGCGCGCGATAGAAACTACAGAAACCTCCGGAGCAATGGTTATTAGAGATTTAAAAAAAATCCCAATCTATGTAAAGCAAATCAATGGCATGTTTTCTATCATCTTGCTATTGATTTGCTTTACTGCAATTTATGCGGCAGGCTACGACTTCAATAAATTTAGTAGCCTTGCAAAACAAAGATATGGTGAGGAAGCTTACAAAACCACTTTAGAACTTCAGCAGTTATTGTCGCAATTAAAATCTGCTTCTGAGGCTGATAAACTTAAAGAAATTAATGATTTCTTTAACAGAAAGGTAAATTTCGCTGAAGATGTAGATCTTTGGAACCAATCGGATTATTGGGCGACTCCATTAGAATCAATTGGCCGACAAGCTGGGGATTGCGAAGATTTCAGCATCGCTAAATATGTTTTTCTTAAAAAATTAAATGTGCCCAATGACAAGCTTAGACTGACCTACGTAAGGGCAGCAATCCCTAATAATGACCGCATCGTTGTTAGAGCGCATATGGTACTTAGCTACTATTTAACCCCACAGTCCGAACCGCTGATTTTAGATAGCCTCTTGCCAGAAATTATGCCGGCGTCCAGTAGAAAAGATTTGACCCCAATTTTCAGCTTTAATGATAAAGGTTTATGGGTGGGCTCTAGCAGCAAACCCAAAGGCGATGCATCGTCACATCTCTCAAGATGGCGTGATCTATTAACACGCATGCAAGCAGATGGAATAGAATAATTGAACGCAAGGAATTTATATGTCACTGATTAAACAACTTTGGTTAGCCATTATTTTCATACTTACACTGGCGGCGGGCGGTAGTTTTACACTAAGCACGCTTTCAAGTAAAAATTATCTTGAAGAGCAATTGCAATTGAAGAATATCGACAATGCTACTTCACTAGCACTATCAATGTCGCAGATGCAGAAAGATCCCACAACGTTAGATTTATTAATATCAGCACAATTTGATTCTGGTCACTATCGTTATATTGGTCTATTTGATCCTAATGGAAAACTGATAAGTGAACGTGTGAATGCGAATAGCAAAACTTCTGCGCCTAAATGGTTTATTAAGTTGATTCCGATTAAAGTACAAGCAGGCCTTGCTGACGTGCAATCGGGCTGGTCACAATTCGGTTCGCTCACACTGGAAAGTGACACCAATTTTGCTTACGATAAACTTTGGGATGCAACTTTAAAAATTGCACTATGGACATTACTCATTGGCCTAATTGCCTGCTATGCGGGTGGTAAAATTTTACAGAAAATTCTTAGCCCATTAGATGACGTAGTCACCCAAGCAAAAGCGATTGGTGAAAATCGATTTATTACAATTGACGTACCTAAGACGAACGAGCTTAGGGCTGTTGCAAGTGCCATGAATGGACTTTCAAATCGCATTAAAAAAACTGTCGTCGAAGAATCTGCTCGCTTAGATCAATTACGTTTTCAAGCTAACTATGACCCAATTACAGGTCTAATGAATCATGATTATTTTATTAACAGAGTTGATGCCAGCATTAGTCATGAAGAGACATTTAGCGCAGGGCTTTTAGTGATTTCAAGACTATCTAATCTGACCGCAATAGACCATGCACTTGGCTATCAGAAAACCAATGCCTTACTTAGAAGAATTGGCGATGCGTTAGAAAATAAATGTAAACTTCAGCCTTCTCTTTACTCTGGGCGACTGAGCGGAACGGATTTTTCCGTGTTCTCGAATCAACCTATGGATGGGTATACGCTAGGTAATCAGATTAAGAATCTACTTATCGATGCAACTCGTGCTGAAGCAGAGTTAATTGCCGCAAACTTTCTAACCGTAGTTATTGATATAACCAAATCAGATGCTGTAGGTAATCTAAATTCTTTAATTGATGCGGCAGGAAAATTAATTATTTTTGTAGATAGTATCATCGATAAAATCGACACAGCCAATCACAATACTTTGCATGTAATTAACCATAGTGAGCTTGCTAAATATAAAAATGATGACCGAAGTAAATGGCAACGTTTAATTACATCTGCACTAGATAGCAAAAGAATCAAGCTTGAACAGTATCCTGTTATTAATCAAAAAAATGAACTAATTCATAATGAAAGTCCAGTTCGACTCCAATTAGAAGCAGATGGAAAATGGTACTGCGCGGGCGAGTTTATCGCGTGGGCAACTCAACTCAACCTCATGAGCCGGATTGATGAGATGGTGTTAGAAACTGCCATTGATTTACTTACTAAGGGCGCAGCGCCTATCGGACTCAACGTTTCAGCTAGTGCAATGTGCAACCCGCAATTTATTAAAAAAATGGTCCACCTTATTAAACTTCATCAGTCTTATGCAAACTGCTTATATTTTGAAATTCCAGAAAAAAGTGCATTTGATCATTTATTGGAATTCAGAAATTTCTGCGGTCAATTAAAACCATTAGGCTGTAAAATCGGGATTGAGCATGTAGGTACAAGGATATCGCGCTTAGGTGAGTTGCATGATATAGGATTAGATTATATCAAAATCGATGTTTCGGTGATTCATGACATTAATACGAATGAAGCCAACAAAACGCTTTTAAGAGGATTGTGCATGATTGCCCGTTCAATCGGCATTATCACTATTGCTGAGGGCGTGCAAACTGATGAAGAGTCAGCAGAACTAAAACAAATTGGGGTTGATGGTATGACAGGCCCAGGTATTAAGCTTTAGAAAAATCAATACGATGCCAAAGTTAATAATTAATTATCTCTTGTAATTGCTATTAAGCATCAGCGCTAAGTGCAATCGGTCTTTTGCACCAAGTCGCTCGAAAGTCTTGGCTAAATGTGCTTTTACAGTACGCTCAGTAATATCAAGAATTCTGGCGATCTCTTTATTACTTAATCCCTTCGCAGCCTCAACCGCCACTTCTTTTTCACGGTTTGTTAGTTTTTCCAACAAACTTTCCACATATGCTGGCTGATTGCCTATTAGTTTTGTCGACACTTCAATAAGGCGTTGCAAAATATCCTGCCCTAACCATAGTCCGCCATGAGAGATGACAGCTCTAATTTCTTTAAGCACGGCGGGTTCAACATAAGCATGACAGTAGCCCATTGCACCTAGACTTAATGCATGAACAGATTCCGCCTGATTTGGCATATTAGCCAAAACGACAACCTTTGCATCTTTATACTCTTTCGAAATCAGCGCAATAGTATTTGCCATCCACTGCTGCCTATCTTCATTCATATGCAACCAAAAAATACTGGGCTCAGTTTTTTTGACATTGAGTGTTTCGTGAATAACGACATCTGGAACTTTTTCAACCAATGTGGCCTTTGGAAAAGCGTCAGACCAACTTGCTAACAGCGAGGGCAATGTGCTGATAAAAATATCCTGCATATCACCTCTCACTGAACGCGTACGATTTTGCTTTTAATACTGGCTTCAGCAAGTATGAAAGTATTGTTTTTTTGCCTGTCATTATGTCTACTTGAGCCACCATCCCTGGAATAATTGGCAAGCCTTTACCCAAATTAGGCTCTAAAGTTCGCACTCTAACCACATAATAAGCATTACCTTTTTCATCAACGATAGAGTCCGCAGAAATATTCTGCACCACACCATTTAATGCGCCATAAATACTGTAATCATAAGCAGTTAATTTGATGACAGCGGGCTGGAACAAGCTAATAAAAGCAATATCTTTAATTTGTATCTTGGTTTCTATAATAAGCGCATCATCAGTAGGCACTAACTCTAAAACCTCTTTTCCTGGCTGAATCACACCGCCTACAGTATTAAAAAATAGTCGGCTCACTTTACCATTGACGGGAGATTTCAATGTCGCTTGCTTCACCTTATCACTCAGTCCAACACCGGCCTCAGAAATACCATTTAAACGTGCAGTTATGTCATTTAACTCAGTACGCACTTTGCTTCTATAAACTTGCTCAACTTCAGTGACCTTACGTCTCGCTTCTGCAATAGATGATTGAATGCGGCTTATTTGAGCACGCGCTTGGTCAATATCACCTTTCGCTTTGGTTGACTCTCTTTCTAATTTAAGAATATCAATTTCAGATACAGCCCCACTGGCTAATAATGGCTTATTCGCTGACAACTCTTTTGCAGCCGATTCATAATTTTTTTCAGCAATGTCCTTACGAAACTGTACCTCTACCAACTCTTTTTCTCTTTGTACCATCTGATCACGTGCAATACTTATGGCTGACTGTATTTCATCTTTACTTGAAAGGTACAGAGAATATTCTTGATCATATGTTTCCGGCGCTTCGTTTTGCACTTCTTTAGGGACATTGAATCCAGTACCATCAGCTAATGCCTTTAACCTAGATTGTTTTGCCAAAAGTGCTAAGTATTGCGTTTTATTTTCTCTTAATGAAGAAGCTGCCCGAGTTTCATCAATACGAATTAGCGGCGTCCCTACATTGACTGTTTGCCCTTCAGCCACCAATATTTCAGAAACGATACCGCCATCTAAAGATTGAATAATTTGCACTTGCTTAGATGGGATTACCCGTCCTTCGCCCCTAGTAACCTCATCCACTTTTGCAAAAAATGCCCAAAGAAGCAATACAAATAAAGCTGAAGCAATTGCATACAACAATCGCTGCGCTCTCAGAGGTGTCTGTTCAAGTATTGCTAAGTCAGCTTCTTCGTCCCAATGTAAATCTTCTTTTGATTCAGTAGGTACCCATCGATCTAAAAAATAATAAATTGGCTTAGTAAGCCATGATTGACTCTTAATAAAATGATTGAAGGTACCCAGTTTTTTAAATAATTTTTCACTCATAGCGCTTTACCTACTTTGCCATTTCGTAATGCTTCAGTGACTTGAGCTTTAGGGCCATCTGCAACCACCCTACCTGAATCAATCACAATAATACGATCTATCAAATCATATAAAGAAGTGCGGTGTGAAATTAACAAAAGTGTCTTATTTTTAATTATTTCAGTCAAACGTCGCTTAATGGCATCTTCGCCTGAATAATCCATAGCACTTGTTGGTTCGTCTAGTAATAATATTGAAGGATTACCAATCAGCGCTCTTGCAATACCAACCCCTTGCCGCTGACCACCAGACAAAGTTTCGCCACGCTCACCTATTAACATATCAAAACCTTTAGGATGCGAATTGACAAACTCATCTATACCACCAATATGCGCTGCAGCCAAAACAGCTGCATCATCTGCATGTTGAGCAGATATTGTTAAATTCTCTCTCATTGTCCCGTAAAATAAATGTGTGTCTTGTTGTACATAACCTGCACAGCGTCTAAGTTCTGCTGGGTCAATCTGTCGAGCATCTATGCCATCAATCAAAATAGCACCTGCAGTTGGTTGATATAAACCGAGAATCAATTTATGTATGGTTGACTTGCCAGATCCCATTCGGCCTAATAGAGCAACATGTTCACCCGCTTTTATCTTAAAGGAAACTTTAGTTAAAGCATCTTGTTCCGTACCAGGGTAACTGAAACTCACTTCTCTAAATTCAATATTGCCATTAAAGACAGGGCGAGATAAAAATTTGGCGTCTAGTGGGCGCTCAACTTCTCTATGCATAATTTCATCGAGTGAAGTTAATGCTGTTGCCGCATCATGGTATTGCGTTAATAAACCTGCTGTTTGCGCGATTGGTGCCAAGGCACGTGAAGCCAGCATCGTGCAGGCAATCAGGCCGCCCATAGTCATATCACCATTAACGACAAGATAAACCCCTAAAATAACCAGAGAAATACTAATCAACTGCTGAATGGTACTTGCGCCATTATGAATGGATGAGGATAACAGCTTTAATTTACTTGATACTTCAGTTAAAAAATGGGCACTGCGCTCCCATTTTCTCTGCATTCTTCCTTCAATGCCCAAAGCTTTAATCGTTTCAAGTCCAACCAAACTTTCAATAAGTGTCGCATTTCTAATGGCGCTCGCTCGATACATCGTTTCAGATAGCTCATGCATTTTAGTTTGCACACTAAACGAATATACCAAGATCAAAATCGCACCTAAAATCACAGGAATCACCATAGGCCAGGAAATCCATGCAATGACGACAATAAATATAAGAGCAAATGGAATGTCAATAAGTGTTGTAATTGTGGCAGATGTGATGAAATCACGAACGGTTTCAAAAGATCGTAAATTTGATGCGAAAGAACCTACTGAATTTGGTCTTTGTTCCAGTCTAATACCTAAGACTTGCTCCATAATACGAGCAGTCAGCTTTACATCTACGCGCGTACTTGCCCAATCGAGAAAATAGCTGCGCATCGTCCGCAAAATAAAATCACCAATAATCATCAATGAAATACCAATTGCCATGACCCACAATGTTTCAACGGCACGATTAGGTAAAACTCGATCATAAACATTCATGGTGAAGAGTGGCATGGCTAACGCAAACATATTCACCACAAAGGCTGCAACCATAATGTCGCGATAAATTCGACTATTTTCTGCTAACGTCCCCCAAAACCAATGACGCAATCTAACTTTCCCAATAGTTGGTGCGCGTTGATCGAAGGAGTATTTAACTTTTGCTACGATATAATAACCTGAACACCTACCCTCTAACTCACTAATAGATAGTGATATTTCTGCATCTCCTAGCTCAGGGAAAATAACATTCGCTTTATTTTCATTAAAATCCAACTTAGTTACAACACAAGCCTCTTCATCTTTCAACAATAGAATTGCCGGTAAAAATTCTGAACGAATTTTACTAAGTGGTTTTTTTAATATAGTGACAGCCAAATTAACACGCTCGGCTGCGCGCTTCAAAAGCGCAGGTGTCATTTTGGAATCGCGGAGTGGTAAACCAGAAATTAGAGCATCTTTGGAGGTTGACACACCTTGGATGCGGCAAATTAGAACTAGACTATCTAACAAGGTGTCAACTACACCCGTATTTTCTACCTCTACATTTCCAATTTGAGTTAAATCCTCTACACTCATGTTTTTTCCTGTTTAGTAATCTCTACGAAAATTTAATTGTACTACTTGTTATGTGAACTACCGCACCCTAAAGGACGGAACTTCTAACTTCAACGGCGCGAGCATGATGCTGAACTTACATCCAGAACTACGACTAACAGTGCATCCATTTGCAGCAGACACTATTCCAGCCACCATCATACGTTGTGCTTCGTTACGAATATGATGGCAGCATTGATGTCTTGTCATGCTTGGTGCTGCATTGATCGCAAGTCCACATCTTATATCCAAAGGCATTTGTGCTTGCGCATGTAAAAAGCAAGAGCAGGTTTTTGAACTGGCAAAGATTTATGCGCAATCGGTTAAACAATCAGCAATTTTAGTGCCAAACCAGTTTAATCTGGATAATAATGATGATAAATAGCCGTTTTATAGTTAAAATTTACAGATTTTTACACATTTGAACGCTGGATGAAGAACGGCGCAGCCGCTAAGTCAGGACTTAACAAATCTATTCTGGCTTCGACTTGGGGTCAGACTAAAGTATTTTTGCAGTACAAAGCACGCCGTCATGGTAGGCTTGTCATAGAAGTAGCACCGCAATACTCTTCACAGGAATGTGCCGCTTGCGGCTACATTCATCAAGACAATCGGAAGTCACAATCCGAGTTTGTCTGCTTAAGCTGTGGAAACCAAGACCATGCAGACCACAATGCAGCGAAAGTGATTATGCGGCGTGGTGTTCAGCAATTACTGTCTGGTCAGGGTATTCAGAAAGAAAAGAAACGGTGTAGGATTACTCGTATCAAAGTAGAGGCGGAAGGCTCCGAACTGGTTGTGGAAACGCAATCTACGCTGAGTGAGACTAAGGTAATTCGTATGGGTGGCAACACTCCTGCGCTCTGGTCGTTGACCTTAGAAACCTCCGCTACAACATCTGTATTTGGGGTTTAGCGGTGGGAGTCTTCATAAGCTAAAGGTGAACAACAATAGATTGCTAATATACTCTATCAAAGGGTTGATAGTTTTAGCATTGATGCACCTGCTAACCTACTCCTTAGAGCAGGCAAGCAAATTCGGTATCAATCAGTCACCCATAACTGGCTTAGCTTCTCAGCTGGCGCCAGTTATAAAATGAATCCAATGATTAGTTAACTGCATCTTTCAATGTTTTACCTGCTGAAAAACCTGGTGCTTTGCGTGCGGCGATTTTAAGCTCTGCACCTGTGCGAGGATTGCGACCAGTACGCGCTGCGCGTGCAGTTACTTTAAAAGTACCGAAGCCAACTAGTGTAACTGCTTCACCTTTTTTAAGTGCTGCTGTGATTGCTGCAGTAGTTGCATCAATAGCACGGCCAGCGTCTGCTTTAGTAAGACCAGCACTAGCCGCGATTGCATCAATTAATTCAGATTTATTCATAAAATTTTCCCTTGGTGGTTGTGAGTGAATTGAATCTCTACTTTGATAGCATTTTATTGAAGTGTCAACGGCTTTTATATTAGAAAAACGAAAAACCATGATATTGGACCTAAAATATCGTTCAATGTAATAGATATATGTCAGAATAGCTCGTTAGCTTAAGCTACATTCAAGGTAAGTTTTACAGAAATATTCTGACAAAAAAAACCGAAGCTATTAAATGAAATAATAACTTCGGTAAAAACACGTTCGGAGGAGATGCGTGTTAGTTAGCAATTTACATACTTCATATTACTAATTATTTAAATATTTAATAAGTATTTGTGAATGCAGCCTATCTAAATGTCACTTTGCATCCTCAATTAATGGAATAATATTCTTTCCCCATTCGATTAATTCTAGCCGGCCATCCATATGCTCAATTATTGCAGTGCAACTATCGACCCAATCTCCGCAATTTACATATAACAGACCGCCTACGTCCTTAATCGTGGCACTATGAATATGACCACAAACCACTCCATCTAATCCGCGATCTCGCACAGCATGAATGACAGATTCCTCAAAATCAAAAATGAAAGTGACTGCAGACTTAACCTTTCGCTTAGCATAGCCGGCTAAAGACCAGTAGCCAGATATACGTAACCTGCGCCGCCACCAAGATAGCCATTCGTTAATGCGAACGAGGATGTCATAACCAATATCTCCTAGGATTGCCACCCAACGATGATGACGCATCACCTGGTCGAACTGGTCACCATGTATCAATAACAATCGCTTGCCATCTGCCGTGTCATGTTGCCACTCACTTGCTATTAGGATGTCTCCGAAAGTAGTACCGTCATATTCATGTAATGCTTCATCATGATTACCGGGGATGAACACCACTTTTTCACCATGCCGCGCACGACGCAATATCTTTTGCACAACAGTGTTCTGCATTGGCGTCCAATGAATACTTCGTCCCATAGCCCAGAAATCAATGATGTCTCCAACAAGATAAAGATGTTCACTTTCGAATTCACGCAAGAAATCGATAAGTCTGTCCGCCTGACAACCACGTGTGCCAAGGTGAATATCTGAAATAAATATTGAGCGAACTTTCACAGTTCAGAGAATAGTTAATTTTTGTGACAGTTTGATTAAAAAATTGGATTAATACTGGTAAATATTTTTAGGCTAGTTCCCGAGCTCTGCGTTCATAAAACAAACTATTCCCCGTCAATCTTTTAGCCTCTTTCTTTGCCAAAGTCATTGCTGCTGAAACTTCGTGATGACTAAAGAAAAAATGTGGATCCACTTTCACAGCACCAATAGACAAAGTGCTATATGGGAAAAATTCTTTATTCCCTTGCCTATCATCACATTCAATACCACCGACTTCACGATTTTCTATATCATAAAACTCTGGAATAGTAAGTTCTAGGTGCTGAAGCACCTGACTGCATCGAACTTCCCAATCTTCACTCTGAAACAATAAAATAAAATCATCGCCACCTATATGCCCAACAAAATCGAGATCGATTCTCACAGAGTTTGTTAAAGTTTCACCCACCAATTGAATCAACTGATCACCGCGCCTAAAACCATAAAAATCATTAAATGGCTTGAAGTTATCCAAGTCACAATAACAAGCCCAAAAAGTAATATTCTTTTCAAGCAAACGATCTATATGTTCATTAATTGGTACATTACCAGGTAATAATGTCAGAGGATTAGCATACTTGGCAGCACTAATCTGCATTTCAGTAATCTCTTTAAGTAACGCATGCCCACTACCAAGCCCAAGATACTTAGCCTTTTCAGTAATAATAAATCCATTCGCTAAATGATGAGGCTCCATCTGCGTTATCAAGTCACTCAATTCATGAAACGTGATAGTGGCTTCAACAATTAAAGGTTTTTTATCCATAAAATAACTACATGAATTTTTGCCGTACAACTCTTTTCTAAATGGCCTGGCAAAGCTATCTATCATTTTTGAGCGACTTATAAGACCGATAGGAACATCATCTTGAATCACAGGAATGGAAAATAATTTGGAATTACTTTCAAATAAAACAAAAACTTCATCATTAGTTGTCGCAATATCTACAAATGGCACATTCACCAAAAGCCTTCTGATATTGCCTTGCTTCTGGCTTCTTGAATCCTTAGGAAACACGCTAATCGATTTGCTTATAAAAAGGCGTTTCATGTTATCTTCAATTTCTTGAATAGGTTCTGGTTGCGGACGACCTAACAAATAACCCTGACAATATGAAACATTCAAATCTTTTACAATCGCCAGTTCAGCTTCCGTTTCAACCCCTTCAGCAATCACCTTAGTGCCAGAATTTTCTGCTATTTTCTGAATAGATTTCACAAACTGAAGTTTTATGGGATTTAGATTAATGTCTTTAATGAAATATTTATCTATTTTTACATATTCAGGTTGCAATTCTGACCAAAGTCTTAAACTAGAGAATCCCTCACCTAAATCGTCTATCGCTATTTGAAAACCCACGTTTCGATAACTTTCAATGACGTCGTAAAGTTTTGAATAATCAAAAGTTGGAGAACTTTCTGTTAATTCAAGCACGATATCCTTTGGGCTTAAGCCTAAATTTTCAATATAAGCTAAAGATATCACTTTATTCTGGTCAAACTGTAGCAAACACTCGGGGCTAACATTTACAAATATTTTATTGAAACGCGAGAATTTAACAAATGACTCTAGCCCAATTTGCAAACTTAATAACTCTAAATCACAAACCCTATTCTTTTCATAGGCCTCATTGAATAGATCAAATGGCATATGTAGATTACTACTTACTGGACCTCTAATAAGTCCTTCATGCCCATGAACATTTCCATTACTCAGGTTGATGATTGGCTGAAAAACACTAGTTAAAGCTCTTTCACTAATAATATTATTAAGGAATTTTGTCATTCTTTATAATATTTTCCAAGTCATCTAACTTCATATCATGGTTGCCAAAATAGTGAATTTAAGAGTACAACATTTAAAAATCAGCATTAAAAAGGCTGACATAGAAGAATGACAATATGCTAAATTTATTACGGTTTGATTACAACGATTAAAATGCATAGCGATTAATAATTAGGCTATACATCTCATGGAAATGTCTTGATTAAGATAACAGGTGAGGATATTGAAGATGCAATTTGACTATTAAAATACGGGGAGTCTTAGCGCAGATTGATTCATCAAATAAAATATATTTATTGATCAATCAATCTGCGTTTTTACACAAACTTATTTCGAATTACGACGGCGTGCAGTAAATCCTAGTAAACCAAGACCTGCCAATAACATGGCATAAGTTTCTGGTTCTGGCACTGGCGCTAAACTATAGACACTGGTTGTATTTGACAATTCGTTAGCAATAGCAAGAAAGTGCTGACCATTCATCGTAAAGCCTTCCAAACCTTCAGGCGCGGTATCACCATCAGTAACAATCATGTCAATAAAGCTTGCATTAGCAGCGTCAGTCACATCATAAATCGCAATGGCCGACTTAGTAGTACGCTCTAAGCCAATAAATGCATAGGTGCGATCACCAATCAGCATTAACTCAACACCTTCAGGCTCAACACCCTTGTCGTCACTTCGAGTGTCATCGTAAATACCTAGTTCAATCGCCTTAGCATCTAATTGGCTGCCACTATCAAATACGATATTACCCGCTTCATCCCGAATAGAGAATGAACGTGCGCCAAAAGTCACCAAATTACCAGTCGCAGAATCAGTGCTAGACACGTTTAAACGTTTGAGATCTGTTGGCGTACCACTGATACCGCTATCGGTTACGCGAACTTTATCGCCATCATCTTCACGTGTATCACCCTCATTGGCCATTACAATGAATGTTTGGCCATTCGCTTCATAGGCTGCCATACCATCTGGCTGGTAAAGGCCTTTTACAGCACTACTACGTAAAACTTTAGATGCATCTTTGTCATTAGGATCAATAAAATTACCAGTAGCACTGAAGTCTTTAACACCCAGACCAATCACACTAGAGAAAGTATTCGTAGTTAGATCAAGCACGCCCATTGCATTCGCTTCTTGAAGTGAAACATAAGCTCTTGTTCCTGCGGCATTAACAGCAATATACTCCGGCTCGAAGTCCATGCCAGTATTAGTACGAATGTTACTGCCAGATTGCGCCACCCCAGCAAAACCTGCTGTCGCCGCTACTGTACGTGTGCTCATATCAATAATACTAACGCTACCGGCTGGATCAATCGCAGGATTGCCATAGATAGTAGGAGATGCTTCATTAGCAACTAGAAGCTTGCTACCATCTTTGGTAAATGTCACCATATCAGGCAATGCACCAACAGTTACTGAATTAATACCTGTAGTGCTAAGCGCTCTGGTAGTGGTGTCAAAGAATTTAATAGTACCAGCGTCTGTACGCGTAGTGGATTCCATTGCAAATGCTGCAAGGCCGTTGTGAATTGCTACGCTATTAATGCTTCCAAATGAAGTGGTATCAATGTGCTGAATCAAACTACCATTAGTTGCGTTCAATACATCTACACCAGCTATACCAGCCACCCATAATGAATTAGTCACGCTATCAAAAGCTGCAATTTCAGCGGTCTGTCCTGCCGCACCTGTTAAAGCATGGCTGTAAGTCCATTGTTTTGTAAGTCCTGCAAATGTGGTATCAGCTGATGCCGCCGCCGGTATAAATAATGCGCCGACAAGCGCAGCTATCATTGTGTTCTTCATCTAAGAATCCTTCATTAAGGTAAGTTATCAGGAATAATGTATGTGGAAATTACATTAACTTTGAACACAGTAATATAATTTAATGACATTATTATTATCAAAGAGCTACAACTAGTTATCCGAGTCAAATTGAAAATTTATGCCGTCGTGTCCGCTAAATTAGTTAAATGATTAGTAATCACCATGAAAATTGGATGATGAAATGTACTTAGAAAAAGTAGCGAAACTAACTAAAGAGTAAATCGAAAGACTATTAAGCAGATTGCGCGGAAAACCTGCATTTAGATTTTAGGATAAAAAACGTTCCACAATAGAATCCTTGGCAATACAACTTGAAATTACTGATGAGCAACTTGCTAAATGGCGCAAAAACATGCATGAGATAAAAGAAAAAGAAGCAGATAAAAAAGATAAAAGTTAGATAGGCAACTTCACAAATAAAATTTAGAGCCAGAATGGTTTTTCAGTAGTTAATATTTGCCAATCATCGGCCATATTTGTCAGATGATGCGTGGCGTTGCAAGCATTCCACCCAGATAAAATGTGTTGCGCCTCATCTAATGCACGGCTTGGTTGTGGTCCGACAATCCCGATTAGTAGTTTTTCGGTAGTTGTGATGTCGTTAAGAACACCTAGACACTCTTGCAAATGAGATAAGTTTTTAATGAATGTGAGTGACTTTTTAGAGACGTAGATAGAGGCAAAAAACTCTGCCGCATAACGCAGCTTTTTAGCTGCAATGCGGACTTTATGGCGCTCTTCAGGTGCCATATGTTCAAGATGTGTGCCACACAGCAACAGTTGCTTATAACGCTTAGCCAAGGTGACGGATGCAATATTAAGCACCTGATGCTTCTTTGTACTTCTAGTGCAGTCTTGCCAACGCTCATTTTCTATCCAATCTGCCAACTTTAATAACAAACTGTGGTAACGTTGCGAGCAAAGTACGGTCCGCACCTCCCTATAAGCCGCACTCTGTTCGTCAGTAGCTTTATCTTGAAGCATCTGCAAGCCCTGATGATTCTTGAATTGAGCAATAACGACAGGTAAAGTTTGTGTGATTAAAACATCAAGATCTCGCGCCTTTCCCAAAGAGTGAGAAAGCCAGCTAATTTCAGTAATTAATGCAGCGCTATTCGCACGGCCAAGTACTTTTCTGAATAGCGTAAATGCGGAACGTAAGCGACGTAAGGCTATACGCATTTGGTGAACACCTTCCACATCTGATCCGCTTAATACCATATCCTCATTGCGCTGCAAGTGGTTGATGCATTCCCAAGCAATTTTTTTAAAAGCACTGCTGGCATCGGCATTCCCTTTAAGTTTAGGTAATCGTGCTTTGAAGATTGTTGGTTTTTCAGTACGAAGGTAAGCGTAACCACGATGGGCTTTGCTTTTATTTTGCAACATTAACGGAGCAATTTTTTGCAATTCCAGCGCAAAGTCGAACAACCGACCTCGACTGCCAGCTTTTAATTCCAACTCTATTTCGCTAATTGATTCAATCTTTCCATCTACCACAAGCTGACCCAAGTCAAACGCGAGTTCGATCATGTCACAATTATCGAAAGTAAGTTGCAATTCACGGCGCCTTATTTCTGTCTTAAAGATAGGCTTTAGCGTATCGCGAAATTTCTGGTTAGCAAATAGTTTAATCAAGTCAGGTTGAATAATTTTAGTATAGTCGGGATGGCTTGTTGCAATGATATCCTCCCATTCCATACACTGATGCAATCCTAATAAAGAACATCCTGCAGACTTGACTGATTGAATCCAGTAACCAGTCGTATGTTGCACACGCAGGTTAATACCAGCCTCTAGAAGCTTCAGGTCTGGGGAGTCGTAATACACACTAATAATCTTGAGTGGTATGGGTTTTCTGATGCAGAAGCTTGCAATGACAGGATGCCTCAGCAGTCGCGGTACATCCTTGCTATTAATGCTTAATTTTAGTTTAACTTCATTATTCATCAGCGGTTGTTTGTAAAACCCAGTCCAGAAGAGGCGCCCACTGCTCTAAATCTTGTGCAACTAGTGATGGGCGCATATCAAACAGACTAATCCCTAATTCTGCAGCCGTTGCATAAGCCTGTGCATTACGCAGGTAAGTAAGAACTGGGAAACCAGTC
>Ga0247839_1005030_pt1 | contig 16357 bp, 15 predicted proteins | sample LaCruzMarch2015__6_FD_192405 | JGI IMG/M metagenome (GOLD analysis project Ga0247839, IMG submission 192405) | Freshwater microbial communities from meromictic Lake La Cruz, Castile-La Mancha, Spain - LaCruzMarch2015_16m | ecosystem: Environmental > Aquatic > Freshwater > Lake | place: Spain... | reverse complement strand
CAAGCATTCTTTTCACATTTTTTAACATCATCAGCTAATTTAACCTTTGCTGAAAGTAAGCCTAATAATTCTTTACCAGTTGGAATTTTTGCGTAGATTCCAGACTTAGTGGTAAATCCAACTGGTGGCCAAACAGGAGACGGTGATGGGATTGGCGTAGCAGTCTTCTTAACCTTCTTCTTTTTCTTCACAGATTTCTTAGTTGGTTTTTTAGTTGTTGTAGTACTTGAACTCACATTCGGTTTAGAACTTGTTGGTTTTGCTGATGCAGCAGGTTTTGGAGTCGCAGTTTTACTAGCCTTTGCAGTTGGTTTTGGTGTGGGCGTTACTGCAGAGGAGCTCGTGGTAAATAATGTAGTAGTTAGTAAAACAGATATGAATACTCTTATTTTCATTGCCTACTCCACTTAAAGGTTTTAATTGAAAGAATTAAACCTAAAACTAACCAGATAATAAGTATTAATGCAGTTTTACCGATTTCCCAATCACCAGCTACCTCTTGAGTAGCAAAATCCGCCGGTAAAAATACAGAACGCATTCCCTGTGTTAACCACTTAAGGGGAAACAGGGCAGCAAACTGCTGCATCCAAACTGGAAGGGAAGTGAAAACAAAAAACACGCCACTAAAAAACTGAAGAATAATTACAATAGGTGAGACAACAGCGGAGGCTCCGCGCCCACTTTTTGGCACAACTGAAAATGCAATTCCAAGCACGGTTGAGCAAGCACTTCCTAGGATTACTAGCCAAGTGAAATTCCACCAAAGCATTGGATCAGTTGGCAGGTTAAGATCAAAAACTACTGAGCCAAAAAATAATAGCAATATGGTTTGAACAATCATTAAAATCGTTACTAGAAGTGCCTTGCCAATAAAGTATGAAGAAACTGACATTGGTGTTCCGCGCAGGCGTTTTAATGTTCCATCATCTCGCTCCATTGGAATTGTGATCGCAAGTTGTTGAAAACCGGTATTTACTAAACCGGACGCGATCATGCCTGCCACAAAGTATTGGCTAAAGGTAACTCCGGGTGCGATAGTGTCTTTAAATACAGTGCCAAAAATGAATAGCAAAATTACTGGGAAAAATAAGGTGAAGACCACAGATTCCCGCTGGCGCATAAACTGCTTAACTTCAAGGAAACTTCGAAGCACACCAATACGTATTGTCTCCTTTAAGGTATTCATTTTAATTCACCAATCATTCGAAGATATATCTCCTCAAGATTTGGGCGTAGTACCTGAAGCTCTGGAATCTGATTATTAAATCTCTGACTTAATTTTAAAACTTCCTCCGTTGGATTCTTAGTTAATAATTCTTGTGTGGCGCCATTTTCTAGCCAAGTTACTTTAGCTGGTGCGTTATTACGCCCACCTAAAGTATCTGGTGTAGCAATTTCAATAATGACCCCTTCATTGATAACTCCAACTCGATCAGCTAAAGCTTGAGCTTCATCTAAGTAATGTGTTGTTAAAAGAATTGTGGTTCCCTCAGATTTTAAAGTTCTAATTAATTCCCAAAAAGATCTACGAGCTTCAGGATCAAAACCGGTTGTTGGTTCATCTAAAAACAATAGTTCAGGGGAGCCAATTATGCCGAGCGCCACATCTAATCTTCGCCTCTGCCCACCAGATAACTCCCGCACCTTTGCATTCACTTTTTCTTCTAAGCCGACCTCTTTAATTACCTGTTTAACATCTCTTGGCTTTTCATAGTAATTAGCAAAGTGAGAAATAGTTTCAAGAACACTTAAATCTGCTGCATCATTAGTTGATTGTAAAACAATCCCAATTTGATTACGCCATTTTTGAGCAGATGCTCCTTTTGTTGCCGGATCAAAACCTAGGACTCTAATCTGGCCAGAGTTCGCCACACGGTAGCCCTCAAGAATTTCAACGGTAGTAGTTTTACCAGCACCATTTGGACCAAGGAGTGCAAATATTTCACCGCGCTCAACAGTTAAATCAATGGAGTTAACCGCCACCTTGTTGCCATATTTTTTGCTCAGGCCACGGACTTCGATCGCAGCAGATGTGTTCATGGCGACATCTTGCCGTAATTGGTAATAAATACTTAAATCACTTGGGAGAATAAACCTGTGAGTCCGCGTAAAAGTAAGCCAAAGGGTAAGGGTAAACCTTTAATTCCTATCGATGAGCGCGATATCACTACATCTAGTGAGGTGATTGAAGAGCACGATGATGGAATCTTTGTAGTTAGAAAAATTAGCGGTTCAACTTCAAATAAACCATATCGCTGCCCTGGATGTGATCAGATGATTCCAATGGCAACTCCTCACACAGTTGCATGGCTTGAACATGATGCAGATCTGCGTAGGCATTGGCATAACATCTGTTGGAGTAAGCGGAATATGAGAAAGCCAAAAATTGAGCGAACTAGAAATGCTCCCAGATATTAAATTACTTAAAGTTAACTACCTTATTTTTAATCATGCCAATTCCTTCAATAGTAGTAATGATTACTTCACCACCCATTAGAAACTTTTCAGGTTTAAGTCCCATACCAACACCCTCTGGGGTTCCAGTATTGACCACATCACCAGCCTTAAGCTCCATAAATTGTGAGATATACCAAATGCAATGATTAATCCCAAAAATTAAATCATTAGTTCGTGAGTTTTGTCTTAACTCACCATCAACTGTGCAAGTTATAGAAAGATCACTTGGTGATAAATTATTTTTTGCAAACTCATCTGCACTCACAATCCATGGACCCATTGGATTAAAGGTTGGAAATGATTTTCCCTTCATCCATTGCCCACTTCGCTCAACTTGCCAGTGACGCTCAGAGATATCTTGTGAGATCGTGTAACCAAGAATGTGCTCACCCGCCTGCTCCTCTGATTTTAAGTAGAGAGCATTTTTTCCAATTACTACGCACAGCTCGGATTCATAATCAGTTTTCACTGAGTTTGGTGGAATAACAATCTCATCATTTGGCCCGACAACACTGTCGGGGGCTTTCATAAAGACAATTGGTTCACTTGCTGGATCTATAAAGGATTCAAAGGCATGCTTCGAATAATTCATGCCAACGCATACGACTTTTGTTGGTCTGGCAACTGGTGAACCGATTCGGTAATCAGCAATTCTCACCTTGTTTCTACTGCTTAAATCTGCTTTTTTTATTTTAGCAATAGCGCCATTTTCTAACTCAGGACGGTTAAAGTCGGTAATTAAGTCATCAACAAAGACCGCTTCTGTGTCTGAGATAAGTACAGCAGGCTTCTCTTCATTTATCTCACCTAGCCGCGTGATTCTCATTTTTCCACTTTTCTATTGAGAAAAACATTACTCATGTGATTAATATGAAGACTTTAACATAGAAATATATTGATTATTTCTGTTTTGCTATGAGTATGGCTACTGGGCACACGCAGACGGTGTTAAAAACCATCAACACTATTAGATGGGGTGTTTACCTGATGTACATCATAGGTTTGCTTTAGTGGCATACTAATGTCTATGACAAAGGCAGTGAAAGCGCAGGCACTAGAGGAGCTACGTAAGCGAAAAAGCTCTAAGTGGCGACAATATCCAAGTGATGTATTACCTCTACCAGTTGCCGAAATGGATTTTCCACTGGCGCCGGCTGTGAAGGCTGCCTTACAAGACATGCTCGATAGATCAGATACTGGTTACTTAGGAGCATTTCCAGAGTTATTTGATGCATTTGCTAAGTTTTCTAAAAGCAGGTGGAGCTGGCAACCTGATTTAACGCAGATGAGAATGGCAACAGATGTTGGTGTTGGAATTGTTGAAGTAATGCGCACACTTATTAAATCTGGCGATAAAGTAATGCTTAACTCACCTGTTTATGAAAACATTTGGAAATGGATAGCTGAGGTAAATGCCACCTTAGTTGATGTCCCACTAGCCGAGAATGATTTAAATTATAAATTAGATTTAGATGCGATCGAGCGTGAGTATGCAGAAGGTGTGAAATTACATATTTTATGTAGCCCACATAATCCAGTTGGAATTATCTATACTCGATCAGAGTTGGAAACGATCGCAACACTTGCCAAAAAGTATGGCGTCATTGTTATAAGTGATGAGATTCATGGCCCTTTAACCTTTAATAAGAAAGAGTTCTTACCCTTCTTATCAGTAAGTGATGATGCTAAAGAGGTTGGAATAATCGTTACTAGCGCAAGTAAGAGCTTTAATTTTGCCGGATTAAAGTGCGCGTTAATCATTACTGAATCAGTTAAATTAAAAGAGAAGATAAATACCATGCCACCTGCGGTCACTTGGCGGGCATCTTTATTTGGAGCAGTTGCCTCCACCGCTGCCTACAGTGATTCTCAGGAGTGGCTAGATGGAGTGCTAATTACTCTTGATGAGAATAGAAATATTGTTAGAAAACTAATTGATACCAAAATACCTACGATTAAATATCGAATTCCAGATTTTGGCTACCTAGCTTGGCTTGATGTCAGCGCTTTAGGACTAGGTAGTGATCCGGCTGCTCAGATTTTAGAACGAAGTAAGTTAGCCCTTAACGCTGGAGTTTTATATGGACCTAAGCATTCAAACTTTGTAAGGTTTAACTTTGGTACTAGTGAGGAAATTATTAATCAGGCATTTGATCGCCTAGTTAAAGTTTTATAATCTATTTTCTTCTTCCATATAGTTTTTTAATTAACAAAGTAAGTATTTTTTCAGATAATTTAGTTCGCTTAAAGGTTGTAAACCTTAGTGGAATCTTAAATCGAGTTTTAACTACAGATCTTGCGTAGGTGTATTCAAGTAAGCCTTCAGCCCCATGGATACGTCCATAACCAGAGTCTTTAACTCCGCCAAAAGGCACTGAAGCAATTGCTGCGAATAAAAATACTGAGTTAATTGAAACCATTCCGCAGGCAAGCTTTGATGCAATCTTCTCACCCTCACGCTTTGAAAATACAGCTGCTGCTAAGCCATAACCACTGGCATTAGATAACTTAATCGCTTCATCAGTATTAGTAACTTTATTTATTGCAAGAGTTGGCCCAAAGGTTTCATCAGTCATAGCTAATGAATCCTCAGGCACATCAACCATAATGACTGGCTCAACAAAAGCACCTTTAACAGAGTCTGATCCACCTAATAAAAACCTAGCTCCCTTTGCTTTCGCATCATCTAGATGAGATTGAATCACCTTAAGTTGTGATGGCATGGTGGCAGGACCATAACTTTGTCCAGGCTTAATCTTTTTTGCCAAATCAACAATAGTTTCAATGAACTCATCAGCTACTGATTCAACAACATAAACTCGCTCTGCTCCAATACATGATTGGCCAGCATTTGCCATCGCAGACCAAAGTGCGTACTCAGCAGCTAGTTTTATATCTGCATCACGGGCAACAATTACTGGATCTTTACCGCCGCACTCAAGAACTACTGGAATCATTTGCTCAGCACATGAGGCTGCTACTTTTTTTGCAGTTTTAGTTGAGCCGGTAAAGGAGAGCTTATTAACTTTAGATTGAGTAAGTGCTTTTCCTGTATCTGGTAATCCAGTTACGGTAGTTAAAATATTTTCAAAAGGAGCGATTTGCGCAAATGAATCAGCTAGCCACTTACCAACACCGGGTGTGAACTCTGATGGTTTAAATACAACTGAATTGCCAGCAGCTAGTGCATATGCAATAGAGCCCATTGGCGTAAAGATTGGGTAATTCCACGGACCAATCACTCCTACAACACCAAGGGGTGATCTCTGGACCTGTGCCTTCATATTAAACATTAACAATCCAGATGGCCTAACTTGCTTACTCATTATTTGCTGTGCATGTTTTGCTGCCCACGCTAAGTTATCAATTGAAATAGAAACTTCAAGGGATGCATCCCCAATTGGTTTACCACACTCAGTGGCTATCAAATTAGCAATCTCTTTTTGATTATTTGTTATATATGAAGCCCACTTAAGCAAAACTCGCTTGCGTGCCGTAAAGCCAAACTCTTGCCACCTAACACTTGCAAGGCGTGCTGCATCAACGGCTGCAAAAACTTCAGCTTGGGAAAAGTTCTTATACGTAGCAATTACCTCACCAGTTGCTGGATCAAACTTTTCAAAGGTGGCATCTGTGCTCATAGGGTAAGAGTAAACTCTTTTCATGCCAGAGTTAATCCGTCCTTCAACGGTGCTGCCAGCTAATCGCAGCCTAATAACCATAAGAACAAGCGATGGGCTTAATCTAATTGGTGAAGTAGCCACTCCAATTGGTGAGATAACTGGCTCACTTCTAATGCTTCACCCTAATCCTTCAGGTGGGGGCATGATGGATTCACATATCTATAAAAAGGCAGCAAATAGATTGCCCGCTATGGCAGGTATTCAAATAATTAGATTTAACACAAGGGGTGCGACAAGTGAAGCTGGAACAAGTGATGGCGAGTATGACTCAGGTAAGAGTGAAAAACTTGATGTATTAGCTGCAATTAATTACTGCTTTGATGAGTTAAAAGTAAAAGACTTGTATCTAATTGGTTGGTCCTTTGGCACAGAGCTTGCACTTCAATATGGCAGGGATAAAAGAATCAAAGAGTTAATTCTTTTAAGCCCTCCGATGTTATCAACAACGCAGGATGATTTAGATTTCTGGGCTAAAGATGGAAGGTCAATTACCGCTTTAATCCCCGAACTAGATGAGTATTTAACACCGGAGGCTGCCAGGAAGAGATTTGCCAGTGTTTCAAATCTTAAGCAGATTGATGTTAAAGATGCTAAACATCTTTGGGTGGGTGAGCCAATGGTGCATTTAGTATTAAGTGAGATTGTAAAGATTATTGCGCCAAGCAGATTGCCGCTGCCGACCCGGATTTAAGACTGATCAGCTCTTGGAAAAACTACCTCATCAATTATAAGAAGGACAGCGGCTGCAATTGGCACTGCAAGTAAGCCGCCAATTAAACCAAGTAAAGATGTGCCAAGTAAGGCTGCAATAATTGTTACAAGTCCTGGAATTGCTAGAGATTTTCTCATTATCTTTGGCGTAATTACGTAATTTTCAATCTGAACATAAATTATATAAGCTAAAAGCGCGATGACCGCTGTTGAAAAAGAGTCAGTTAAGCTAACTAGAGTCACAATACTCATGCCAATAAAGTGGCCAACCAATGGAATAAAGCCGCAAATCAAAACTACCATCGCTAGCGGTGCTGGGTATGGCATGCCAATAATAAGTCCCATTACCAAAATAAATATGGCAGCTAAGGCGGCAATAATAGATTGACCTCCCACAAAGGAGCCCACTCTTGAAACTATTGCGTTAGTTAATTTTGAAACCCGATTGCGCCTTGATGCTGGTACAAACCGTAAGCCGATATTTATTACTTGAGGTAGTGATGCTAGAAAATATAAGGTCAAAACTAATATTGTGAAGGCTGAGAACAAGCCAGAGACAACCGCTTTACCCACACCAATTACACCGCCGAAAGCTGTGATAGCAAACTGACCATCTTTTATTACAGACTCAAGCCTGATTTCAAGTGAGTCAATTACTCCGTACCTGTTATTTAAATCATTGATAAAGGCGTTGTTATTTAAATCTTTAATCAGTTCAGGAGCACTTTCTAGTAATTGATTACCTTGATCTATTAATGGCGGCGCTGCTACCGCAATAAAAATACCAACAAAAAGTAGTACTGAGGCCATTACCGCCCCAACCGCCGCACCTCGCTTTAAGCCACGGTTTTGAAAGAACATAACTGAGGGATTTAAGCCAGCTGCTAAGAAAATTGAGATAATAATTAAGATAAATACCGCACTAGCTGATGCCAAAGCCCGCATAGTAGTTATTGCAATTAGTACGCCAACTGCGGCCATAAAACCAAAGTAAAAAGGATTAGCGGTGTCAACTGGTCTTCCGGCGACGCCAAAATCTTCCTGCAGCTTATCTGCTGATCTACGGCGAAGTAATGGTGTTAATTTCTTACTAATTCTTGGTTTACTAAATCTGGCCATTTAGTAATTTTATCCTTATTTCTTCCACCTCCACCTAATCTGATTAGTGTGTGTAGCTGAAATAAGAGAGAATAAGGCTATGAGTGGGCTAAGAATCAAAGGATTAGGTGAGGAAATAGCCACCTTAGCTAATCTGCCTTGGGCTCAATCACTTGAGAACTGGCCGGAGGATGAGCTGCTCACCGGCATGCGTGGTATCTCTCGCCATGTTGTTAGGTTAATTAGATCTAATCCAAACAAAAGCAATAGCGAGATCTTTGCAATTAAAGAGACAGTGCCTGCGTTTGCAAATCGTGAGTACACATTACTGAGAGATTTAAATCAGCGAACAGCGCCATGCGTGGAACCAGTTGCGGTAATTGAGGGCAGAGTTGATGGGCAAGGTAATGAACTTCCAGCAGCTTTAGTTACAAAGTACTTACCGTATTCACTGCCATACCGAGTGATACTAAGTGGTGAGATAACACCAACTGAGATTTTAAATATGGCAAACGCTTTGGCATTACTTTTAGTAAGACTTCACCTACTTGGTTTTTGGTGGGGGGATTGCTCACTATCTAATACATTATTTAGAAGAGATGCTAATGATTATGCTGCCTACCTAGTCGATGCTGAAACTGGTGAGTTTCAAAAATCTTTAAGTGATGGTCAGCGTGAGCACGATTTAGAGCTTGCCCACTTTAATGTGGCAGCTGAGCTTGAGGATTTAGCAACAGCAGGGGTTTTATCTGAGGATATAAATCCAATTAGAGCCTCCGATGGTGTTATTAGAAGGTATAAAAGATTGTGGAAGATACTTAAAGAGCCACAAATACTAGATGCCCAAGATCGACAAGCGGTGGAGCGAGCAATGCGTGCTTTACAAGATTTAGGTTTTGCAGTTGAAGAGGTTGAGGTAACAACAACAGGTGATAAGGGAAGTATTAGATTTCAACCAAAATTAGTTGCAGCGCGTTATCACGCTAACCGACTTGAGGAGTTAATGGGACTTCAAACTGAGGAGCTGCAAGCAAAGCGATTACTTGCTTCTTATGATCGATATAAAGCGCGAGAGTTTCCATCATCAACACCACATGCAGTTGTAGTTAAGCAGTGGCTATCTGATGTCTTTAAGCGGGTAGTAAATCAAGTACCAGAGAATCTGCGGGGCAGAGTTGCCCCTGCGCAGTTATTTCATGAGGTATTAGAAAATCGTTGGTATCTAGGTGAGAAATTAGGCAGAGATGTTGGGCTAGATTTTGCTACCCAAGATTATATTGAAAAGGTTTTACCTTACCGAATGGATTCAGGAGTAGTGATCTCTAGATGAGTTTTAATAAACCAATCGCAGGTGGGGCAAATTTTGGTAACGCCTTTGATTTATCATCACTTAAAAAACCTACTGCAGATCAATTACCCACTGTTGGTATCCCTGTTACGCAAGAGAACCTAGTTTCAGATTTTGTCTCAAAATCAAAAGAAAAAGTTGTAGTGCTCCTTGCTTGGTCTACACGAAGTAGCCAATCTAAGGAAATACTTGAGACTTTAGGAAAGCTAGAGGCTGCAGATAAGGCAGCCTGGCTCCTTGGCACCGTAGATGTTGATAGCCAGCCACAAGTTGCCCAGGCATTACAAATAAAATCAGTACCAGTTGCAATTGCAATAGTGGCTGAGCAATTACTTCCACTATTTGAATCAGTGCCACCAGCTGATCAGGTGAGATTAGTAATTAATAAATTACTAGAGCTCGCCTCTCAAAAAGGTGTGGGAAGTGCGCCGAAAGGCCTCACTGAGATTCCAATGGAGGTTGAGGAGGAAGCAGCATATGCTGCAATGGAGAAAGGTGATTACAAAGCGGCAAAGCTTTCATATGAAGCCTGGCTTAAAAGAAAACCAAATGAGGCGGTTGCAATAGTTGGTTTAGCTCAAGTTAACTTAATGATTCGAATTGATGGCCTTGATCCAGTATTAACCCTTAAAAATGCAAAAGCTGATGATCTAACTAGTCAATTGATGTGCGCTGATATTCAAATTGCCTCAGGGGATTTAAGCGGTGCATTTGATAGATTACTGGCAGTGATTAAATCAAATACCGGTGATCAACGAGATAAAGCAAAGGCTCATCTAATTTCCCTTTTTAATTTAGTAGATCCAACTGATCCAAGGTTGGTTAAAGCCCGTAGTGAGTTAGCAAGTGTGTTGTTTTGAACAATTTCACTAAAAACATCTTAACTAAAAGTGAGATGAGATCACTCTTTGCAATCTTCTTTTTATTTGGCCTTTCAATAATGTCGCTTGCTCCTCGCACACCAGATCTGAAGGCAAATCTTGGTGTAAATAATGGAACCTTTGGCACTTTATTAAGTATGTCCTCAATTGGCTCATTAATAATGCTTTTAATTGGCGGGCAAATTGTTCATAGAATCGGCGCCAAGTTAGCACTGCGCCTAGGCTCCACAGTAATCGCAGCTTCATTTATTATTTTAAGTAGCACTAGTTCCTCGATCATTTTTCTACTAGCAAATATCATAGGTGGTGGTGGTATATCTATTTATCACATCGCATCCACTGGTCACACTCTGCATCGCCAAGATGAAATTGGCCGGGTAATTCTGCCTAAACTTCATGGAGCTTGGGGAGCTGGCGCACTTTCAACTGCTGGGATTGCATTTGTAATTGCAGACAACTTCTCTGTCTCTAGGCACATAAGTATTTTGATGATGGTGATCTGGATTATGACCCAATTCTTTATTTCAAAGCTTTCTCCCACATTCCCAGTTAGGGCAGATGGCGATGATGATTATCAATTAACCTCAATAAAGCAGTTTAAGTTTAAAATCAGCTGGTTTTTAAGTATTGGCTTTTTTTGCGCCTCCCTTATGGAGTTTATTATTGCTGATTGGGCAACATTATTTGGCAAAGAGGAATTAAATATGCCAGCCTCAATTGCAGCATTAAGTTATTTAATTTTCATTCTTGGACTAACTATTGGTAGGTTTTTAATTGGTTATGCACTTAAGTTTGAAAGCGAGAGCTTTTGGCTAAAAACTGGTGGCTTGGTCGGCGGAGGCAGTTTAATTATCACTCTCTTCACCTCAACTTACTTAGTTGATTCCAATAAAAACCTTGCAGTGATAATTGCATTTACCGGTTTCTTTTTAGCAGGCCTGGGCTCATCGGCAATGTCGCCATTATTCTTCTCAATTGCTGGGCGCTTATCTAAAGGTAATAACGCAGTTGCAGTTGCTCAATTAAGTTTTATAAATACCTTGATAATTTTCATTGCAAAAACAGTCCTAGCCTGGGTAGTTCAACTAACCTCCATCACCGTAGCCCTTGGTATAACCGCCGCTGCCATGATGAGTTTGATTTACTTTGGCAAAATTGGCTCAAAAGTTCGAGTGTAGGTCGGTTGTAGTGAACTTAAACTCAAGACCCAGTGATTAAGGAAACGATGGTCTTGGCGAAAAAATATATGTAAAATTATGGGCCACCCTCGCATAACTGGTGCCTAGAGCTCTTAATAGTTGAAAGTTAAGTTCATTGAGTTTAAAACTTAATCTGATTCAACGAAAAGTTCTTTAAATTTTCAAACAAAACTAATGAAACACCAATTACTTATTGGCTTTCACAGCATCACCTATTAATGTGTCAGAGTGAAAGTAAATCAGCAGATCTTAAAAGCTCTTGAATCTGAGTCAATTGAGATATTACGGGAGACTGCCGCCTCATTTCGTACCCCAGTAATGATGTACTCAATTGGTAAAGACTCCTCAGTTTTACTTCACCTGGCTAAAAAAGCATTTTATCCAGCACCAATTCCATTTCCATTACTTCATATAGACACCACTTGGAAGTTTAAAGAGATGATCACATTCCGTGATCAAGCAGTGGCAAAAGCTGGAGCAAAGTTAATCGTTCATACCAATAAAGATGGTGTTGCTGCTGGTATAAATCCATTTAACGCCAGTATCTCTGAGTACACAAGAGTTATGAAAACTGTTGCGCTTCGTCAAGCATTAGATAAGTATGAATTTGATGCAGCAATAGGTGGATCAAGAAGAGATGAGGAAAAAAGCCGGGCTAAGGAGCGAATTTTTAGTGTTAGAGAGGCGGGCCATAAGTGGGATCCAAGAAATCAACGACCAGAGCTTTGGCGTACCTACAACACAAAATTAGCACCAGGTCAGAGCATGCGAGTATTTCCACTCTCAGATTGGACTGAGATAGATATTTGGCGCTACATCATGACTGAAAATATTGAAGTTAATCCACTTTACTTTGCAAAGGCTCGTCCCATGGTGAAACGTGGGGATCAATTAATTATGGTTGATGATGAGAGATACCCACTATCTCCTGGTGAAAAGGTGCAGATGTTGGAGGTTAGATTTAGAACACTGGGCTGCTATCCACTAACAGCTGCAGTTATATCTGATGCCAAGGATTTAACCTCAATTGTGGATGAGGTATTTTCAGTTAAGTTAAGTGAGCGGGCAACTAGATTAATTGATGGCGCCAATGAAGATTCCATGGAGAGGAAGAAAACTGAGGGTTACTTCTAATGGAACGATCAATAATCCGACTTTTAACCTGTGGCAGTGTCGATGATGGTAAAAGCACCTTAATTGGCAGATTACTTGTGGAGACAGACAGCATTCCCCATGACACTATTGAATCGACAAAAAAAATACGAAGAAGTGGCTCCACAATTGCAGCCGGTGAGATTGATTTTAGTTTATTAACCGATGGGCTTGAGGCAGAGCGTGAGCAGGGAATTACTATTGATGTGGCCTATCGATCAATGTCACTCCTAGATGGCAAGAGATTAATAATTTCAGATGCGCCAGGACATGAGCAGTACACCAGAAATATGGCAGTTGCCGCCTCAAGAGCTGATATCGGATTAGTTTTAATTGATGCCACTAAAGGAGTTAGAACTCAAACCCTACGTCACTTAACTATCTGCTCACTTATGGGAGTAAGTCGAGTAATTGTTGCCATCAACAAATTAGATGCAGTAGATTTTAAACAAGTAATTTATGATGAAATAAAAGAAAGTGTGGAAAAGGTGATCGCTAGGTTGCGATTACTTGATGTAGTCTTTATTCCATTAAGTGCGCTCGCCGGTGATAATCTGGTTGGAAAATCTAAAAATATGAGTTGGTATCAGGGCGATACCTTATTGGAGGCAATACAAGGTTGGCAGCCTAGTAAAACAGCAGAATTAAGTAGCCGAATGCGAATTCAATTTGTATCTAGAGCTGAAAATTTCAGAGGATTATCTGGCACAGTTCATCACGGCAGCTTTAATTTAGGAGATGAAATAAGGGTATTTCCAAGTAATAAGACAAGTAAGATTTCAAAGATAATTTCCGATCAAAAAGAGGTTAAATCCGCCGCTGAGTTTGATGCAGTTACCTTACTTCTAGAGTCTGAATTAGATGCAACTAGAGGGGACTTAATTGCTAAAGTAAATGAGCAATTACACCCATCAGATAGATTTAATGCAGATATTGTCTGGTTACATGAGGATGAATTAATTCACTCTAGGTCATACCTATTAATAGCTGGCTCAACCCAAACACCAGTAACAATTACTAGGATTAAACATAAGATTGATGTGAATACTGGTAGTGAAATCTCGGCTACAGATCTAGGGATAAATGAGATTGGTTCAGTTGAGATTGCAACTGATATGCCATTAACCCTTCTTGCCTACTCAGAATCTAGAGAGTTTGGAAACTTTATTTTGGTAGACCGGCTCACTTTTAACACAGTAGGTGCTGGAATGATTAGACACTCATTAAGAAGGGGTGAAAATCTCACATATCAAAAGTATGAAGTAAATAAGGGTGCAAGAGCTGCGCAGAAAAATCAGCAAGCAAAAGTTATTTGGTTAACTGGTCTTTCCGGCTCCGGAAAATCCACAATTGCAAATGGAGTAGAAAAGCGGCTGTATGCCACAGGCATGCATCCATATGTCTTAGATGGTGATAATTTAAGAATGGGCTTAAATGCTGATTTGGGCTTTACGCCAGCGGATCGAGCAGAAAATGTTAGACGTGTTTCAGAGGTAGCAAAGGTATTAGTCGATGCTGGATTAATAGTTTTAGTTGCAATAATTTCACCATTTGAAGCTGATCGCAGGCGGGCTAAATCTTTATTTGAAGATGGTGAGTTTATCGAGGTCTTTGTAGACACCCCAGTTGAGATCTGTGCAGCGCGAGATCCAAAAGGACTTTATAAAAAAGCTGCTGAAGGTAATATTCCAAACTTCACTGGTGTTGGTCAGGATTATCAACGACCATCAAATCCAGATCTTTTGTTAAAAGGTGATGATGATTTAGATGAGAACATAGCGAAAATTTTAAAGGCGATTATATGAATTGGATCTATTTTGCAATTGCCGGTTCACTTGCGCAGTTAATTGATGGGGCTCTTGGTATGGGCTTTGGTTTAACTAGCTCAACTTTATTATTAACGTTAGGGGCATCTGCTGCAGTTGCATCTGCTGCTGTTCATGCGGCCGAGATCGGCACCACTTTAGTATCTGGCGCATCTCATTGGCATGCAGAAAATATTGATAAAAAGGTTTTAGTAAGGCTTGCTATTCCAGGGGGCATTGGCGCTTTTCTTGGCGCTACCTTTTTGTCCTCTATAGATTTATCTTCTTCCAAGATTTTCATCTCAACTCTTCTGCTCTTTATGGGATTTCTACTCTTATACCGAAACCTATTTCAAACCACAGCACCTGCGCCAAGTGAGGCGGCGAATAATCCAAGGTATTTAAGATTTTTAGGTTTTACTGGCGGCTTTGTAGATGCCGCAGGTGGCGGGGGTTGGGGACCAGTTGTTACGCCAACCTTAATGACAACTTCAAATATGGAGCCTAGAAAAATTATTGGCACAGTCAGTGCATCAGAGTTTATTGTTGCTCTTTCTGCCAGTGCTGGCTTTTTAATAAATATAAATAAAATTGATATTAATTGGTCAATTGTTGGTGGACTGGCCCTAGGTGGTGCACTGATGGCGCCAATTGCTGCAAAACTTGTGGCAAAACTACCGCGCAAGCAACTTGCGATCCTAGTTGGAATTGCAATTATTGTGATTAATGGGTTAAGAATTATTCAGGGTTAATAATATATAGCTATTTCAATACCCTTGGATTTTAAATTTTTCAAAATACTCTCATACTTTTTATTATATAAATCAGGATCCTTAACCTGCTGCTGCCACTCGCCTTTGGTCATATATTCAGGCAGCATCTGTTTTTCAAAGTACTCACGGGTTAGGTCATGATCTTCAATCTCAAGAAAGCTTAATAGCCTTAGATACTCTTCTTTTCGATTATTAACAATGAGATCTTCAAGTCGCATTTGCATTTGATCTTTAGCTCTGACCTTAAGTAAAGCATTATGAGCTTTTTCAATTCGATTAGCCCACCATGTGAGTGCTTGCTGGGGATCATCTGGACCCCACTTCTCTTTATATACTGAAAGGGCTACATCCCTGCCATCGCGAATCATATTTATGAATTTAGCATTAGGGAATAATTTATAAATGTAGTTAGCTTGCATCATATTAACAGGAGTGGAGTCTGCAAAATACTTCACATTTTTATCTTTGATTTGAGTAGCAGATAATTCATAATAAAATGCTCGACTAGCTCGCATTTGATCCACAGCAAAGTATTTTTCAAAGTTAGTAATAGCAGTATCTAACTCTTCTTTAGTGATGCCTTGTACTAGACCTCTTGGTTTACCCTTTTTGCCTATTTCACTCCACCACTTAGAGTTTAAATAGACCATAAATAAATCCTTTTTACGCTTGCCAATCTTGTTTAAAACCTTTGCTGCTAAATTATTACGTTTACTTTTTAAATCCTCTTCAATTGATAGTGGCCTGCCAAAATTAAGGTCAACTAATCCATACCTTGAGGTTAAATACTTTATTTCTCGAGGAAGACTTGCATGAACATTGGGATGATCCTTAAGTAAATTTAAAATAATGGTGGTGCCGCTACGACCAGAGCCACCAGTAAACAAGGGTGCAAAGCCATATTCCATTTTCTGACTGTAGCCCTATCGAATCAGTCATACGTTGTTATTGGTTGTAAAAAAGTGAAAACTCGGTGTATTCACAGAATTAATCAGGTTGGTAATTACTTTAAAATCCATCATTAGATTAAAAATGTGGGTTGTGAGGGATTCGAACCCCCGACCCGGTGATTAAGAGTCACCTGCTCTACCAACTGAGCTAACAACCCGGCGTTTTATTACTGCCCGACCCTATCAGCCAGGGTGAATCACCTATAACCAGTGGGCTTTTTTAAATTTATAGACTAGAAACGTTGTTAAGGATGCCATTATCGCCAAGATTGCAAAGTAGCCATACCTTGATCCGATCTC
>Ga0247839_1005028_pt1 | contig 16359 bp, 17 predicted proteins | sample LaCruzMarch2015__6_FD_192405 | JGI IMG/M metagenome (GOLD analysis project Ga0247839, IMG submission 192405) | Freshwater microbial communities from meromictic Lake La Cruz, Castile-La Mancha, Spain - LaCruzMarch2015_16m | ecosystem: Environmental > Aquatic > Freshwater > Lake | place: Spain... | reverse complement strand
GTCCCCACCGGGCACAGCGGCTTCGACCACCCCTTGGCGGTCGCGGAATTGCGGCGCATCCTGCGTGCCGAGGCCGCAACGCCTTCCAAACCACCCACACAAAAGGCATCGACACCATGACCGACAAAAATACCGACGAAGGCGTGATCACCGTCATGCTCGAGCGGCTGCGCACCCAGCGCCTGCCCCGGGTGCTCGACCTCCAGGCCAAGGTCGAGCGCGGCGAGCGGCTCGACGACTACGACCTGCGCTTCCTCTCCGAAGTCCTGGCCGACGCCGAGCGGGCCAAACCATTGTTCGACCGCAACCCCCAGTTGGCCGAGATCGGCACCAAGATGGTCACACTCTACGGGGCCATCACCTCGCGGGCGCTGGCGAATGAGGGCGGGGACGCGGGTCGGTAGGGCGCCGCACCCGCCGGCGCGCGCCCACTGGGAGCGCCGCACCCCAGTGCGGCGAACCGGCGCGGACGACCGCCGCCTTGCGCGTTGCGGATAGGCCGCGCCGCACTGGGGTGCGGCGCTCCCAGCAAGACTCAGCGTTCTCGTTCCCACGCGCCGCGTGGGTCTCGGACGCTGAGGATCAGAAAGTCGAGAACTTGAAGTCCCGTCGGACTTTCACGGCAGCCTGGCGGCCTCACGCAACAGATTTATCGCTTGACGATATTATCTTTGTACGATACTATTGCTAGGCGATCATAGATTATCGGTCAAGACCGGTGGTCGCCACCGTTAATATTTAGATTGTTATCAAATTGTTACTTGAACCTTCCAAAGGAGACTCTTTCATGCTCATTTCTTTCCATGACACCGCGACCGAGACCATCTGGAACGGTCGATTCACCAAGCATTTACCTACACAAATCCAAGAAGTTGCGCGGCGTAAGCTGCGTATGCTCAACGCCGCCCAGTGCCTGGACGACGTGCGCATCCCACCGGCCAACCACTTGGAGGCGCTCACAGGTACCCGGGCCGGGCAGCACAGCATCCGCATCAATGACCAATGGCGCCTCTGTTTCGTGTGGAACAACAGCAACGCCGAGCGCGTTGAGATATGCGACTATCACTAGAGGAAACCGCATGGACACGATCAAGAATATCCACCCCGGCGAGGTGTTGCGTGAGGAGTTCCTGGTGCCGATGGGGATCAGCCGATACCGCCTGGCGCATCAGATCCACGTCGCGCCGATGCGCATCAGCCAGATCTGCGCCGGCAAGCGCGGTATCACCGCAGACACGGCGCTGCGTCTGTCCCGCGCCTTTGGCACGACACCTGGCTTCTGGCTGGCCTTGCAGGCCGACTATGACACCGAAGAGGTGCTGCTGACACATGGCGAAGACCTGTCGCGGATTCAACCGCTGGCAGCCTAGTGCGTAGGCTGGCTGGAGCGTGGGAGCCAGAAGTTCCGGACGCTGAGCGTCCTGGGATGCAGTCCCACGCGGAGCGTGGGAACGAGCGCGCGCGGGCGCGCGTCGCGGACTCGCTACAGCGTCCCCGCCTCCAGGAAGCTGTAATACCCGGTCCGGTTGAAGATGATGTGGTCCAGCAACTCGATACCGAGGATGGCACCGGCGGCCTTGAGCTGCGCCGTGATGGCGATGTCGCTTGCCGAGGGTTCAAGCCCGCCGCTCGGGTGATTGTGCGCGACGATCACGGTGGACGCGCGGTCGGCGAGCGCATCGGCAAAGACCTCGCGCGGATGCACGGGACTGCGGTCGATCAGCCCGATCGACACCACCCGGATATTCAGGATCTCATTCGCGCCGTTGATGCTCGCACAGAGGAAATGCTCCTGCTTGCGGTCGGCATACTGGTGGATGTGCGGCAACAGATCGGCCGGGGTTTCGATCTTGGAACCCTCCGGTTTGATGCGCCGCCGGGCGAACTCGATGGCCGCGAGGATCAAGGTCGCCTTGGCATCACCCACACCCGCGAACTGCTGCAAGTCCTCTGCCCTTACCTCCAGTCCCTTCTGGTCGATGAGCCGCGCCAGCTTGGCGGCCAGCGCCATCACGTCCAGGCCCGGCGTGCCCTGGCCGAGGAGCACGGTGAGCAACTCCTGGTCACTCAAGGCCCTCGCCCCCTTGCGCAGCAGCTTCTCGCGCGGACGCTCCGCCGGCGGGATCTCGTGGATGGTCTTGCCCATGGCCTCAGGCCGCCAGGGACAACTGGGTCTGAATGACCGTCACTGCCATGATGTCGAAGATACCGCCGGTGTCGGTGTATTTGTGGTCGGTGAGTTCTTCGTAACGTCCGCGGGCGTTGTAGGCCGACTGGATCTCGCCGTTGACCTGACCGCGATAGGCGCCTTCCAGATAGATGACGTTCCCGCGGTGCGCATGGACCGTGCTGCGGATGACCGGGTCGGCGATCTTCTCCTCCGTCACCTGTCTGATATAGAGCGCCTCTTCGTCCGTGATATCGAAGGCCGCCCGGATCTGCGCAATCACGTCCTGCACCGTTACCTTCACCGGCACCGGGCCTGCACCGCCCGCCCCTTTGCCCGCTTTCAGCCTCACCGGGCCGCCGCTGGTCGTCACGCCCTGATACTGCACCGCCGCCTTGGTGACCAGGGTGGCGCGAACCTGTTTCATCAGTTCCGAGACGGCCCCCGCCTTCACGAGTTGCGGGCCGACAGTCTCGGCAAAGGTGGCGAACTCACCCACCGCCGCCGGATAGCTGAAAAAGCAGGTGAGGAAATGGAAGCTCTTCACGAAGCGGGCCAGCAGGGCGACGAACGCCTTGCGCCCCTCCCACTCGGTAAGCCTCGCCTGGAAGCGGGTCCGCAGGGAATTCACCTGAAACTGCACCTGCGCATCGGTCCCCCGCTCCATCAGGCTGAGCAGGTCGCACGCGTCCTTCTGGGTGAAGACCCCCGCCGCGAGGATCTCCCCATGCAGGATCAGGCAGCCGTTCTGATCCGGCTCCTGCGGCGTGAACGGCGTGCCCTGCCGATAACTCGCGAACGCCGTCAAGATCTGCTTGGCGTTATTGGTGAAGTCCACGACCACCACGTCCCGCTTGCCCGGGTGACAGCGGTTCAGTCGCGAGACCGTCTGCACCGCGGTGCGCCCCAGCACCGGCTTGTCGAGGAACATGCCGGCGAGCAGGGGCTGGTCGAAACCGGTCTGAAACTTGCTCGCCACCACCATGAGCCGGTAGTCGTCGCCCTCGAAGCGGTCCTCGATCAGCTCACCCGCCTGCAACGCATTCACCGCGTGCTCACTGATGGCCGCGTTCGTCTCCGGGTGGACGAAGTCCGAGAAGGCATAGAGCACCTGGTAACCGGCCCCGCGCTCCTTGAGCTTCTCTTTGATGATGGTGAAATACCGCAGCCCCGCCACCCGCGACGAAGTGACAATCATCGCCTTGGCGCGTCCGCCGATCAACGGCGCCACGTCCTTCTCGAAGAGGCGCAGCATCACCTCCGCCTTGTATTGGATCAGCCCGTCGTCCTGAAAGGCCAGGTTCTGCAGCGCCTTCAACACCACGCCCTTGGGGTAGAGCCGCTCCTCGTCCAGCGGCGGGACCACGGGGCAATGCAGGTGGTAGAGCGTCTTGTAGGAGATGATGGAGGGCGCCACGTCCACGATATAGCCCTCGGCGATGGCCTCCGCCTCCGTGTAGCTGTCGAAGGGCGTGCCGAACATGGAGACGGTCGCCGGTGCCGGCGTGGCGGTGAAGGCGACGAACAACTGATTGCAGTCGTGCTCGCGGATCACCCGGGCAATCCGCTCCTCGGGGTCCTCCTCGGGCGCCTCGCCGTCGGGGTCCCCCGGCGCACGGAACGGCAGCCGGATGGCCGCGCCCATCTGGTGATCCTGCGAGCGATGGGCCTCGTCGATCAGGAAGGCGACCCGCAGCGTCTTCAATGCCGGGTTGCTCCGCATCTCCTTTAAAACCCAGACGAATTTCTGCTGGGTGGTGACGATGATCGATTTACGCTCCCGCAGGAAGCGCGGCAGGTCATCGGACTTCCTCGCCATGCCCACTACCGCCTGCAGGTGGGTGAATTTTTCGAGGTCCTCGCGGATGTTCGTGTCGAGCGACTTGCGGTCGGTGAGGATGAAGGTGATGTCCACCAACTTCTCGTTGGTGCCGGGGTTGAACAGGCTGTGCAGCCGGTCGGCCAGCCAGCAGATGGAGAGCGTCTTGCCGCTGCCGGCGGAATGCTCGGCCAGATACTTCTTGCCGATATCGCCGGTCGCGGCGAAGTGGGCGCTGATATCCTCCGCCACCCGCCGCACCAGACGGCTTTGGTGATAGCGCGGGAAGATGGTGAAGGCCGGGCGCGCCGGCTTGTCGTCCTCGGCCGCCCGCTCGGGGACGCGGATGAGAAAGAAAGACAGGGCCTCCAGCAAATGCTCCTGCGACAAGACTTCGCGATAGAGATACGCAACCGGATAGGCATCGGCATCCGTCGGCCTATTGGTCAAGCCCATATTGTGCCAGCGGAAGTTCTCTTCCTTACGCGGGTCCGTCGCGGCCATCGCGTCGCTGGTGTCAGCGGCGAGATAGAGGAAGGGATGGCGGAAGATCCGGTGACTGTGGTCGCGCTTAGTGAACTGGGCCACGGCGTCATGCACGTTCTCGTGGGCCTCGTGCTTCAGCTCCAGCGCCACGATGGGCAGGCCGTTGAGGTACAAGACGAAATCGATCTCGTGATTGGCGTCGCCGAAATAGAAATGTGGGCGGAAGCTGATGCGGTTCTTCGCATACTGGTCGGCGGCGGCGCTCGCCGCTGAGCGCGGTTTCGGATAATAGAGGTGGAAATCCAGGCCGCGCACCTTGAGACCCTGGCGGAAGAGCAGCCACAGCGGCCTGTGCTCCAGTTCATTGCGCAGGGCCTTGAAGACCTCCTCCCGTGCGTCCGTGCCGTAATCGTCCTTCAGCTTCTTGATCTGGTCCGCCTGAGTGGCCACGAGGAAGGCCCAGAGCAGGTCTTCAGCGATGAAGTGCTCGGTGTCCGTGATGTCGGACTGTTGCAGCACCGCATACCCGTGCTCGCGGACCAGATAATCCGCGATGTGCTGCTGAAAGGTCAGTTCCGGAGGCTTCTTCTTTCTAGCCATGGGCTGCGACCCGGTTGAGGTCGGCGTCCGTGATCCGCCGTTGGCCGGTGACGCATTCGTGGATCAGGGATTGGCGGTAGGCGGTGAGGGTGGTGATTTGGAATTCGATCGTGGTTACCACGCGCTTCAAGTCTCCCACCTTGTTGGCCAGATACTCACAAATTGCTCGCTGTTCGGTGAGTGGCGGCAGTGGAACCAGCATGCGACCATACCGGGTTGAGTTCAGATTCGATTGCTGCACGGAAGGAACGGCCAGCCTCCGGGCAAAAGCGAGAAAGCCTCCACAATTCACCGCATAGTTCATGAACTCCGGGATAACGCGGTGGTTGAAGCGCAGCCTCACGAGATACGAGGCGAACGTGACGGCATCGTCCTTCGTGCCACGGAACAACGCCGCTTTACCCACCTGATCCGGGCTATTTGTGCGGTTGTAAAGCAGGTCGTTGGTTTGAAGCAGGAGTTCGTCCGAAACCTCATCCACGAACTCGATCTTTGAGAACATGATCTCTCCAGCTTGAATATTTCCCATCTTGAGCACGGGAAACCTCCCTTCTCGTTCGCTACTTACTGAGATCCCGTAGTCCATTCGGGCAGTAACCTGTTTGATACGCGTCCCCGTCCAGTGCCCAGGGAGCGAGCCTATCCAGTCCTGATCAATCAAGCGGAGCTTTGGCTGGGCAGCCATTCCCCTCGTGATCGCCGTCTCGACGATGCTTTCTCGGACCGCGTCGAGGGTTTCGAGTTGGCGGCACTTGGCGGCCACCGCCGCGTCGATGGCCGCGCAGCTCGTATCCAGATAGGCGGCGATGCGCTGTTGCTCTGGCAGCGGCGGAAGCGGTACGCGCGCTTCTTTGAAGACCGCCTGCGAAAGCCCGAATCTGGTGACGCCTACTGCTTGAGCCTCGTAGTGGGAGCGGAACGCTTTGCTGCAATGAAGCCAAGCAAGATACGGCCCATATACTTGATGTACCCTAGGGCGAATCAGCGCCAAATGATAACCACAAAGAACGCCCGGCAAGGTCTCCGCCACCAATGATGGAATCGCAATATCGTCCGGACTCTCGGAGTCCTTGGTTGCCAAGACATCACCTTTCTGAAGCTGGAAGCGCGCAATCTCGCGGGGCTCCGCAGAAGCCTCCATGAATTCAATATCGGACGTGATTCGGTCGTTCTTGTAAACGTCCACATAGTTGCACAGACGGACGGGAATCTCAAAGTCGAAAGTATGCTTATCTACGTTGCTGAAAAGAATGTTGGCAACATTGCCCATGCGGTCGGATCGCCAACCCTTCGGGATGTATTTCAGGAACATGCTCCTGGGGCTCATCGCCCCCCTTCCCCCATTTCCACCCGAACGATATCAGCGAGCTGTTTGGCAGTGGGCAGCTTACCCTTCAATTCGCCCGGCAGCTTCGACTGCAATTCATAGACAGCGACGCCGATGGGATTGCCCTTGGTGCGCAGCGCATACTCGACCTCCACACCGTCCTTCTCCGCGCAGAGAATGATCCCGATCGAGTGCTGGTCCCCGGGGCCGCGCTCCTTGTCGTTGAGCAGGTTGAGGTAGAAATCCATCTTCCCCGCGTGCTCCGGCTCGAAGGCGCCGACCTTGAGGTCGAAGGCGACGAGCGCCTTGAGGAAGCGGTGATAGAAGAGCAGATCGATGAAATATTCCTTTTCGCCCAGCGCCAGCCGGTATTGTCGCCCCACGAAGCAAAAGCCATAGCCGAGTTCGAGCAGAAACGCCTGCACACGGGCAATGAGGCGGTCTTCCAACTCGCGTTCCCTGACCGGACGATGGAGGTCGAGAAACTCCAGATTGTAAGCACTCTTCATCATCTCATCGGCCTGTTCCGCCAGATACTCCGGCAGGGCAAGCTGGAAGTTGCGGGTCTTCCTGTCCGTTACCGCCCGTTCATAGGCGCTGCCCTTGATCTGATTGAGCAGGACATTGCGCGACCAACCGAATTGCGCGGTCGCGCGCAGGTACCAGATACGGGCGGCGGGTGACTTGACTTTCTTCATTATTTCAACATGATGCCCCCAAGGAACTGGGCCAAGCAATGCTGGCACAAGCTGTGCCAGTAATTGGTCCAGGTCGCTGACGACGAGTTGCCCGGCGGTTTCCGCGCCCGTCTGCCCCGGGTTGTCTCTATCAGGGCCTTCGATTTCCGGCACAGCCTGTGCCAGGAGTTCCGGCGACGTATACTCGAGATAGAGTTCCCGCATCCGCCAGAGGTTGAAGGACGAAAAGCCGGTGGTTCCCGGAAATGCCGTCTGGAGATCCTGGGCCACCAACTCAACAACGGATTCGCCCCAGCCCAGCACCTGCTGTTTGTCAACGATCCGGCGCCCGATATCCCAATAAAGCATGATCAGTTCGTGATTGACCTTCCTTGCCGCGGAAATGCGGGCGCTGACGACGCATGCCTTCAGGTCCTCGATGAACCGTCGGTATTCGGGCGAGACCAGAACCGTCGGATTACTCTTCTTCATTTAGCCAATCCCTCCAACATTTTCTCAGCCTCCTTCTCCAGCCGCCAGAACTCGGCCAGCAGGTCCTGCGCGGGCCTGGGCGGCTGGTAGCGGTAGAAATATTTGTTCGGCAGGATCTCGTAGCCGAGGATGGGCTTGCCGTCCTTCTTCGTCTCCTCCCAGCGGATGATCGGCTTGGCGATCTCGCGCGTGAGGAAGGCGGCGATGTCCTCGCCGTGGGGGATGTATTCATCGTCCTGCACATAGTGGCGGTGGGTCCATTCCACGGCCAAGGTCTCGTCGGCGCCGGCCAGGGCCTCCTTGAGTTTCTTGGCCGCGTTATCTTTGGGTGTGACGGTAAAGGCGACGGTCTTCTCCTCGCCTTTCGCCATCAGCCGCACGCGAAAGCTCAGGTCGCTGGCGTGGAACTCCTGTTCCTTCTTGAGGTTGGCGGCACTGAAGGTCTTCAGGTAGGGCTCGGTGACGATGGCGGGCTGGTCCTGCTCATCGGTCTGCCAGAAGACGACACTGACCTTGTGATAGGCGAAGGCCTCGCGCGCGAAGACCTTGACCTGCTCGTCGGCATAGTCGTCGGCCCAGCCGTCGCGGTAGCGCGTCTCGATCCAGGCGCGATGGGCATCCGTGATGCGGTTGCGTTTGTTGCCGAATGACTTGGGCTCCTTCTCGAACTGTCCGCGGGCGTCGATCAGCATCACGCGGCCCTGGTGGCTGGCCGGCTTGTCGTTACGCAGCAGCCAGATGTAGGTGAAGATGCCGGTGTTGTAGAAGAGTTGGTCGGGCAGCATGACGATCGCGTCGAGCCAGTCGTGCTCCAGGATCCAGCGGCGGATCTCACTCTCCCCGCTGCCGCAGTCGCCATTGGACAGCGGCGAGCCATTGAAGATGATGGCGATGCGGCTGCCGCCCTGCGCGACGGGCGCCATCTTGGCCAGCATGGTTTGCAGAAAGAGCAGTGCGCCGTCGTTCACACGCGGCATCCCGGCCTGATAGCGGGTCCGCTCCAACCTGCGGGCCTCCTTCTCATAACCGTCCTTCCCGCCCCAGGTGACGCCGAAGGGCGGATTGCTCAGCATTCGGTGGAAGCGCCACTTGCTCTCCGGCCACTGGTCGCCCGGCTCTTTGCTATAGGGGTCGTCCGGGATGAGCGAGTTGCCGAGATGGACGCTCGCCTGCCGGTCGTTCTTGATGAGCAGGTCGGCCTGGCAGACGGCGTAGTTGGTGGGGGAAAGCTCCTGTCCGTGAACGGTGACCAATTGCTCGACCCGTGCCTTTTCCTCCGGCGTGGCGGCGCGCTCCAGCAGGTGCTCTTTCGCCACGGACAACATGCCGCCGGTACCGCTGGCGGGGTCGTAGATGGAGAGATGCCGCTCCGGGATGGGGATATCGAGCAACTCGACCATCAGGCGGATGACCTCGCGCGGCGTGAAGTGCTCCCCCGCCTCGTCACCGCTCTGCTCCGAGAAGCGCCGCAGCAGTTCCTCGTAGATGTAGCCCATCTCCAGCCCGGAGAGCTCGCCGGGGCCGAGCGCCAGTTCCTTGTACTGATTGAGGATCGGGGCCAGCCGGTTGTTCTTGACCATCAGACCGATGGTGGCGCGATAATTGAAATGCTCGATGATGTCATCGACGTTGCGCGAGAAACCGTTGATGTAGGCCCGGAAGTTGTCCTCCAGCAGGGCCTGGTCCTCCGCGTAGACCGAGCGCAGCGTCCAATCGGTGCGATTGGAGAACGGGCATTGCTGGGGGTTCAGTTCCAGCCCCTTGACCAGCTTGGCGACGTCCTTCTCGCTCAGGGTGGGACGGTTCTTGCGCACCTCGGCGGACTTCTGCGCCCGCCAGTCGATCAGCACGCACTCCAGCCGGCGGATGACGATGATGGGCAGGATGACGCTCTGGTATTCGTAGGACTTGAACTTGCCGCGCAGGCGCTCGGCGGACTTCCAGATGTCGGAGGCGAGATTGTCGAGCTTGGGTTTATTGAGAGAGAGGGTCATGTGGATCGGGAATCAGTAACGGATAACGGAAAGGACATTCAACCAGCCGAGAGGAGCTACGGCCCCCATCTTAGGAACGGTTCACTAATAAGTCAAACAACTCCATTAGGGACTGCCTATAGCGCCATTCTCGTTGTCGTTGTCGTTGTCGTTGTCGTTATCGTAATCGTGGTTATCGTAGTGCCCCGGATTTTCTCGAGCCACAAAGTATATCGCTTTTCCGATTACGACAACGACAACGACAACGATCGGACGTGACTTGTTTTTGGCTCGTTGCTTAGCTGTGAGGACCGACGACCTCGCGGCTGACAGGGTACCCGGGATTATGGTTAAGGCCCGCATTGACCTGCCTGGCACGGCCGTGAGGCAAACAGATTCAGGCCCAGTTGTTCGGATAGGAATTGGGCCGTCAGTTGGCCCTTGACGCTGTTGCCGGCGGGATCGAGCAGGGGTGCGAAGGTCGCCAGGCCGCCCTTGCCGGGGGCGACCGTGATCAATCCGCCGCTCACCCCGCTCTTGCCGGGCAACCCGGTGTCGTAGAGCCAGTCGCCGGAATGCTCATAGAGCCCGGCGGTGACCATGACGGCGAGGATACGGCGGCAGAGGTCGGGCGCGATCACCGGCTCGCCGGTCACCGGGTTCACCCCGCCGTTGGCCAAGGTGGCCGCCATGACGGCCAGATCGCGGGTGGTTACGCGCAGTGAACACTGCCGGGTATAGATGTCCGTGGCCTCGACCGGGTCGGAATAGATCCGGTCGTAGCTCTGCAACAACTTGGCGATGCCCGTGTTACGCTGGTTGGCGGCGGCCTCCGATTGGTAGACCGCGTCATCGATCAGCAGCGCCCGCCCGGCGAAGCGCGACAAGCCGTCCTGAATGAACCGCCACTGGGCCTCGGCGCTCGCGCCGGGCGCCAGGCTGGTGGTCGCGATGGCGCCGGCATTCACCATGGGATTGGTCATCCCGTCGTCGCCGCGCTCCACGGCGATGACCGAGTTGAACGGCAGACCGGTGCTGTTGACACCCAGGCGCTGCCGTGCCTCCTCATCACCGATGGCCTGACAGATCAGGGCGAAGACGAAGGGCTTGGAGATGCTCTGAAGCGTAAACTCACGGTCCGCATCGCCGGCCGTGAAGCAGGTGCCGGAGACCCCCGCCAGACAGATCCCGAAGAGTTGACCCGGGACCTGCGCGAGCGCCGGGATATAGTCGGCGACCCGCCCCTCGTCATTCGACTTGAAGCGGGCCTGGGCCGCGGCTACCAGGCGCGCGACCTCGGCGGGGGCGGCCAGGCGGCCGGTAGAGATACAGTCAGACGTTGGCATAAGGTAACGAGTCGAGAATGGACTGCTGCTAGGACTGGGGATTACCCGGTTCCCAACTGAAGCGCGGGAGCGCGAAGAAGGCTTGGGACAGGCTCTCGTCCCAACTCCGGCTCAGTGCCGCCAGATCCGGCGATCCCGCCGGCAGCTTGAGCAGATGGGAGGGCGCGAGCTGATCGCGCGGACAGATCGCCACCTCGAACGGCGGCCCGACGGACAGATTGGAGCGCGCGGTCCCGACCAATGAGACCAGACAGATGCGCGCCCCATCGGCGAGCGAGAGCCCCGGGTGGACAATGCGATCCAGCGCGGGCTTGCCGTACTTGCTGTCGCCGATTTGCAGATAGGGCGTCTCGGGCGTGGCGGCGATGGCGTTGCCCTGGGGGTAGATCAAGAACAGCCCGTGGGGCTGACCGGCAATCTGGCCGCCCAGGATAAAGCTCGCCTCGGCACTGACGCCCGCCTGACGCAGGGCCGGACCGTGCTCGTTCTGCACCGCCTGACTCACTTGGCCGATGTAGGTCGCCGCCTCGAAGAGATAATTGACGTTGAGGAGCGTCACCTGGGGCGCCTGCTGAAAGGGGCTGGGCCGGGGATTGATGGCCTGATCCAGATCCCGGCCGATGCGGTCCAGGACCTCGCGCGTGGTCGCCAGGCTCCCGGCGGCCATCAGCACGAACAGCCGGTCGGGTGCGGGCTGCAAGACATGCAGCTTGCTGTAGGTCGAGATATAGTCGACGCCCGCGTTGGTGCGGGAATCGGCCGCCATCACCATGCCCTCGTCGAGCAGGAGTCCCACACAATAGGTCATTTCAGACAGGTCCTCTTTAGGTCTTTTGGTTGGTCGTTACCGGCAATCGTCCGGCATGTCCGCCGTCGCAGGTCTTGATCATCGCTCCGGCCAGTGGCGGTCCGTCCACAACCGGAGGTCGAGGCATTACCGCAAAAAGTCCGGAGGGCCCTGTGGGAGCGGCTTTACCATGAAAGTGCGTAGTCAGGCCATCCTGGCCTGACGGTGTCGGGGCTGGAACAGTCAGGGCTGGAAGCCCTGACTACGCCGCCCCGCACGCTGGCCATCGAGCTAGCGGTCGAGAGGACTTTCATGTTCCGGGGTGGCGCCGGTGCCATGACCGTTAGCCGCGACAAGGCCTCACGTCGCGGCCGAAGCCGCTCCCACAGGGTTGCTGCGCGACTTTCACGGTAAAGCCTCAGACTTCCAGTGGCCGGAAGGACGATCAAGGTCCCGTCGTGCAACGGCTGCCGACTCCGGCGCCCACGTAGTATAGCGCCTGGGACCGCGCCCCCGGGCACCCCCTGCCGATCATCCCGCAAACCAGGTATCCTGGCTCCCACGCAGCCCAGGCAACATTGCCGCCATGCCGCCGGGCGCTCGCCGGTTGGACTCCGGCGCCATTCGCCCATCCTCATCAGGAGTTCTCATGGAGTTTCAAGACGGCGTTCTGCGCATCGCATCATTCCTCGCCGTGACCATCGGCATCATTGTGCTGTTCATCGGCAAACGCCTGAACGACAAGGTGGGTATCCTGCGCGAGTTCAGCATCCCGGAACCGGTCACCGGCGGCCTGCTGTTCTCCATCCTGTTCGGAGTCTTCTATTTCGCCTCCGGGGTGGCGGTGACGTTCGACCTGCAGGCGCGCGACATCCTGCTCGTCTATTTCTTCACCACCATCGGCATCAATGCAAGCGCCAGGGACCTGCTCGCCGGCGGCCGGCCGCTCTTGATCCTGCTGACCGTCACCATCGCCTTCATGTTTGCCCAGAACTTCACCGGCATCGGGGTGGCGGCCCTGTTCGGCCTGCCGGCGGCGGTCGGGATCACCGGCGGGACCGTGTCACTGATCGGCGGCCACGGCACCACGATCGCCTGGGCGCCCGTGATTGCCGCCCAATACGGCATCAGCAACGCGATGGAGATCGGTATCGCCAGCGCCACCCTGGGCCTGATCCTGGCCAGCGTCATGGGCGGCCCGATCGCCAAGTTCCTGATCAAACGCCACGGGCTCACACCCGCCCCGCAATTGGTCGAGGAGGTCCAGGACATCGGCCTGTCTGAAACCCAGAAAAAGACCGGCCTCGATCACCTGGACTTCCTCGGTGCCATCCTGGCGATCCACATCTGTGTCATCGTGGGGTTCCTGCTCAATGGCGTCGTCGCCGATCTGGGGCTCAAACTGCCGCTCTTTGTCACCTGCCTCTTCGCCGGCATCCTCATCACCAATCTGACCCCGAAGAACCTGCTGACCCGCAGCGGGATGCCCTGGCCCACCCGGACTCCGGCGATTGCCCTGATCGCCGATGTGGCGCTGGGCACCTTTCTGGCGATGTCCCTGATGAGCATGCAACTCTGGACCCTGATCGACCTGGCCTGGCCCGTCCTCACCATCCTGGCCGCCCAATTCGTGCTGGCGGTGACCGTCACGCTCTTCATCCTGTTTCCGGTCATGGGCCGCGACTATGACGCGGCGGTCGTCTGCGCCGGCTTCGGCGGCGTCTCGCTCGGCTCGACCCCGACGGCCATGGCGAATATGGCGGCGGTGGCCCAACGCTTCGGCCCCTCCCACCGCGCCTTCATCATCGTACCCCTGGTCTCCGCCTTCTTCATCGACCTGGTGAATGCGCTGGTGATTCCGTTTTTCCTGCGGACCTTTTAGCCTCGAAGCAGTGACACTGAGCTTCGCCCCGGGGATAATGCCAACCAGACAACCCGCCCTCCGGCACCTTGGCCCCGACCCGCGGAGAAGGCTGCCCGGCGTCGGTTCAGGGCTCAAGGCATCCCATCGCAGACCAACCCTTAAAGGACCCACCCGCGATGACCCACGACCTGAGGTCTCCCAACAGCCCCCGCGGCACCACCCTCGCCCACGCCCGCTGGGCCGACCCGGTCTATGTCGCCGAGAAATCCTACAAGCTGTTGCTGCTGCAAATGGAGCACAACCCGGTCTGCCACGGGGCCATTGCCCGCTACGCCCGCGACATGCTCCAGTCGAGCGCCCAGCATGTCCGCTATTTCGAGAGCGTGCGCAGTTCCGCCGTCGAGCACCTGCGTTTTCTCGAAGGCCAGGGGATCATCAACACCGTCAGCGCCGCCACCGCGGGCGCCGCCTGGCCCCGCACCTTCCGCGTCGCCGACCTCAAGGACAAGCACATCAGCGTCTTTCTCTGCCTGCCCGAGCACAACTACGACCCGCTCGACCGCTGGCTGCGGGCCATGATCGAGATCCTGATCGGCGGAATGCAGGAACGCCAGGGCCTGGGCGCAAATGGCGAGCGCGTGTTGTTCTGCATCGACGAATTCGCCAACCTGGGGCGAATGGACAGCATCGCCAAGGCCAGCAACTCCATCGCCGGGGCGGGGGTCAAGCTCATGATCCCCCAGGCCGGACGGGGCATGCGCCCCGTCCGGGACGTTTTCGGTGCCGGGTTTCTCCCGACCGCTGCGTCGTTCGCGGAACCCTCAGGCCGGACGGGGCATTCGCCCCGTCCGAAACGTTTTGAATGCCGCAGTTACTCCTGATCCTGTGGGAAAAGCGCTCAGGATCGAGTTTGCTCCGTAGCCGCAAGTCGCGTATGGTCATGTTAAATATGCGTATCTATCTCGATTGCTGTTGCCTTCAACGTCCACTCGACGATCAAACGCAACCGCGTATACGCGTCGAAACCGAGGCCGTCCTGGCGATTATGGCGGCGGCGCAAAGCGGGGATGTAACGTTGTTGACCTCCGAAGCGCTCGAATATGAGCTGAGTCGAATCCCGGATGAAACAAGACGTGAGGAGGCGATGTCGCTGTTGTCGCTCGCCGCGGAGCGTCTTGCGATCACGGAGGAAATGGAGAAACTGGCCGATCGGTTGGAAAGCGGCGGAATCGCAGCAATGGATGCTGTCCATCTGGCGATGGCGTCATGCGCGCGCGCCGATTATTTTGTCACCTGTGACGACAAGCTCGTACGCAAGGCTCGCGCGGTTACTGGCCTTAATTGTAATGCAGCCCCTCTCTTGGGCATCGTAGCGGAGGTCCTCAAATGACGGCACGTATTCATCCGATCGCCGAGATCAATCAGCGCGCCAAAGACGCGCTGATCAGAGAGGTCGGGGTCATCGACACCATCCGTTTTTTGAATCAGTTTCGCGCCGGGAGTGGTGACTATACCGCCGATCGCGACAGCCTGTTCCGGGACATGACTGCACGCGAAATCATCGCGGAAATAAGATCCCGACGAACTGAAGTCGAGTTCCTATTGCAAGCGGGGCCTTGATCATCGTTTCGGCCGCTGCCCCGAGGTCTCACACCGGAGGTCGAGGCTTTAGCCGGACCCGGGGCGCGCTGACGCGCCGTCGACCGGCTAAAGCCTCGACCTCCTGTCGCCTGCGGCCGGAACGACGATCAAGACCGCAAGCGGCATAGGTGCCGGTCGATCTTCCTGTTGGCGATCTCAGGGTGAACTACATGAAATGGCCTTATCTCGAAGTGACCTTTCGCCACGGCCGCCCCTTGGCGGCCTATCTGTATCTGTCCCGCTCCCCCGGCGACCGGAGCCGGCGCACGGCAAAGGCCGGAGTTGGAATGATCGTCGACTACATGCCCGGCCCATCATAACCGCCGTCGTAATCCGCCTCCTGTGCCGCGTCGTCGGATGCGTCGTAGGCCGCTTCATCCTCGTAGGGCTCCCGTTCCAGACCCGCGGCGGCGGCAGCGGTCTGGTCGGACCCCGAGTCCGACGAGGCGCCGTCCGCGGCGTCATCTTCGGACTGTTCCGCCGCATCGCCACGCGCCTGCTCGTTGAAGCTGTCGGTAATCGACTCGGTGCGGTCCAGTGCGTTCTCTTCCCAACTCTCAAGCCTTAGATCATCGAACGACGATTGCGGATTCTCGGACATCGGGGTTCCTCCGTCACGGGTTCAGGTAAAAAGACAGTGCCGCAGGGTGGATAAGCGCAGCAACGCTGTGGGAGCGGCTTCAGCCGCGACGAGGCGCGGCAGCACGCGAGGTCAGGTCGCGGCTGAAGCCGCTCCCACCGGGTCCCGGCCTGACTTTCACGGTAAAGCCTCGAACGCCAGTCCCGTAGGGTCCGCTGTGCGGACCAAACGCCGCCGACCCGCAAAGGTTGACCAAGACCCCGATAGGCCGAAAGTCCGAGCCGCCAGGCCAAGCATCAGGGAAATCCGACCAAACCGCCCCGCCCGACCGTCACCAACTCGAACGAGGACGCCGGCACCAGCCCGAGCACCAAGGCGCCCAAGGCGAGCGCCAGCACCGCCAGTTCCTGATAGCGCCGCGGGCGCTTGAGGAGCGTCGGCGGCGCCCGGAAGCCCGCGAGCGCATTGAACAGCACCCACAGCAGATAGGCGCCCGTCAGCACCCCGCCGACCTGCAGCGCGAGCGCCCACCACCATTGCCCGGTCGCCTGCGCCGCCGCCGTGAGCAGGGACTTGGCGACATAGCCGCCGCTCGGCTGC
>Ga0247839_1005025_pt1 | contig 16362 bp, 5 predicted proteins | sample LaCruzMarch2015__6_FD_192405 | JGI IMG/M metagenome (GOLD analysis project Ga0247839, IMG submission 192405) | Freshwater microbial communities from meromictic Lake La Cruz, Castile-La Mancha, Spain - LaCruzMarch2015_16m | ecosystem: Environmental > Aquatic > Freshwater > Lake | place: Spain... | reverse complement strand
GGATCGCCGCAGGCCCAAAGCGGGTGCCAGGGCGAAAGGAGGTGGTGCCGTCGTAGGGCACGCCAAACAGGCCCACGCGGCAACCGGCTGGATCCCGCTGGCTGCCCATGTAGATGGCGCCATCGGTGTCGAAGAGATCCGCGTTGAACGGTTTTGTATTACCCATTCACCTAGCTTCTCAGTTCGCCATGTCCCGTTCGATGGCGGCGGGATGCGTCGAATGTCCAGCACTATCAGCTGATGGACTCAATCGGCACCCAGCCATGCATGGGAATGGCGTGGCCGATCACCACGTCGTAGCGCTCGCTGAAAGGAAGACTTTGCTTGCTGATTGGCCGGCCAGGCCTTGGCGCACGCGGCCGAACATCTGTTCGATTCAGCTGGGGGAGGGTGCATCTGAATGGGGCTGGGCTGGGTTGATCCGTGCTTGAGTCTTGCCTTGGGTGCTGCCCTGGCCCATCAGGCCAGGGGCGGGGTGCCGATCAGGGTGGTGGGCTTGAACGAGACGATCAGGTCGTCGAAGTCCCGATCGCCTCCCCCGTAGAGGTCTTCGAATCCAAAGACGTTGTCCCCCAGCACCTGGAAGTGCTGGACCCCATCGGCATTGGCCTCGTTGAACGCAAAGAAGGTGTGCCGTGTCGTGCCGGTCTCCACGTCCGCGAAGGGCGCCAGCATGAAGGAGTCCGACACGGTGATGGTTCTGGAGGTTGTGCTGTTGTTGTTGGTGAAGAGTGTGGAGAGATTGCTCACCTGGCTGGCCCTGGCGGCCGCCTCGTAACCCGCCTGGTCCGGCAGGATCGGCTCACCGGTGACCGGGTCGGCCACCGCACCGCTGGCGTTGAGCACCCGGTAGAAGCTCACCTGTGAGTAGTAGGAGGCTTCCCGCGCCAGTTCGAGCACACCGGCAACCTCGGCGCTGCCCAGGCCGGTGAAGTCGAGCACGGCTGCCTGATGCTGCTGGCGGGCCACGAAGCCGGCCAGCGAGGCCTCCTCCTCCTGGAGAGCCAGTTGGATGGAGAGGCCCGACCGCTGAGAGTGCAACGTGGTCGCGTCTCCAGCCGAGGAGGTGCTGACCTCCAGGGTGCCGATTCGGTTGGCCAACTGATCGAGGGTGATGGAGCCCTCATCGAGGTCCCAGATCGTGAGGTCAAACAACTCCAGGAACACCAGCCGATCGCCCGTGGTGAATTGCAGTTCACGCGAGAGCGACGTGTTGCTGCCCAGGCTGGGAGTGTTGCCGTTCTCGAGCGTGCCGCCGAGGAGTTGGAGTCGCTCCCGGAGGCTGTCGACCGTGATCAGGTTGGGATTCCACGATTCCGTCTCTCCCAGCACCAGGTAGCCCACCTGGTTGGAGGTGCTGCCCGATTGCACCAGTGAGCTGGTGGCAAACACCGCCGCCGCCAGCGGATCGGCTGCGGCGGTGCCGATCGTGAGGATCGGTGAGTTGGCCGTGGCTCTGAACTGGTGCTCCTGCGCCAGTTCACCGAAGGTGCCTGGATCCTCGATCACGCCGGGCTGCTCATCGCGGTCGCCCCGCGCGCCGTCGACGTAGTTGAGCTCCGCCACCAGCGGCAGCCCCGCGCCGAGGTTGAACAGGCGCGCACCGGTGCGGCTGTTGCCGTTGTAGAGGAAGGCGTTGGGGGTGAGGTCGGTGTCCACGAAGTAGGTGAACGCGTGCCCGGGTGTGCGCTGATTCAGGCCCAGCCTCTGCAGATTGGCGAGCAGGCGCACCTGCGGGTTGAGGGCGCTCTGTGCAGGGTCGGCCGTCAGGGTGAACCCCAGCTGCTGGGTGCCGATGGTGATCCCCAGGGTCTGCAGACTGGCGCGCCTGCTGAAGGGCGTTGGGCTGATCAGGGCGGTGCCCGGTTCAAGGATCCAGCCGAGGTCCAGATCCGCGATCAGCTCTTCCGCGTCGGAGGCGAAGTTCTCGGCAACGAAATCGCCATACACCTGCTGCAGCCTTCCCTGGATTTCGGCTCGCAGCTCGGCCGGGTCGTCGATCAGATGCAGCTCGGAACTGAGGTCGTCCGTTTCACTGCGGTAGTGGTTGAAGGCCGCGCTCTTCAGCGTGTTGATGGCAGTCCGTGCCTCGGCCAGGCTGATGCTGCCTTCCCTGGCGGAGGCGAACACCCCATCGATTTCCTGGGAGAGGTCCCAGTTGGCATTGGCGGCCATCTCTCCCGCCAGCAGTGCCAGGGGCGCCAGGTTGGCGACCATGTCCGGCGCATGCCGGCTGATCGCGCCCAGGGCGGCTGAGGCCAGACGGTCGTTGATCGCCGTTGTGGTGGGCTGGCCCAGCAGTTCCTGGCTGAAGGCGGTGATCAGGCCCAGTTCGGTGTCCAGGTCTTCCGGATACTGCTCAGAGAGCAGCTGCTGGAGCGAATACACCAGCACATCCCAGCCGAAGTGGAGCTTGATGTGGCCGATGTAGGCGGCCATCGCATCCAGTTCGATGGCGGTTGGCACGTCTCCGGCCTGATTCAGTTGCAGCACCGGATCTTCGCGGAGATAGTCGAATCCCCTCAGGCCGAAGGCCTGATCGATCCAGGCCGAGGCCTCCGCATCGCCCAGCCCCTCGTCGAGGGCGAGGCTATGCAGGGTGGTGAGCGGCGTGAGCATCTCGCCCAGGGGGGCGATAAACGGCACCTCCAGCGGCAGGCCCGTGCTGCTGTCGATGCCACCGAAGGCGATCAGCCGGCCTTCGCTCGGGTCGATCGTGCCGTTGCGGTCGGTGTCAAAGGTGCGGTGATCGATGCGCAGGTTGTAGTGGGCGTCGTCGCTGCTGGTTGTGTAGGGCTCGTAGGAATCGATCGTGAGGTTGCCATTGCTATCCCAGAACACGGTGGTTCCCTCGAGATAACCGTTGGACACCGTGCCGCTGCCGTAGCTCCCGCCCACGCCGAATTCAAAGAGCGGAATCTCAGCCAGTTTTTCTTTCCACACTGTGTCCCAGATGGAGTAGAAGCCCATGTCCAGACCCACCTGCACTTCGGATTGCAGATAGGCAGACAGGCTCCCCACCAGTTCGAACAGGTCGAGGGGATTGCTGATCCGGTCACTGATCTCAGAGCCGCGGATCTTGCCGTCGGATGTCCCCGCGATCTCGCCTTCATCGAGCAGGTCAAAACTGGCGGCAGCTTCCAGGCCGCCGGTGATGTCGGCTCTCACCACCAGGGCTGAAAGCCCCAGGCCGGCTCCCATCGTGGCGTCCATGCTGAATTCCGGCACGTCGACGCCGTTGAGCCAGTCGGCCACATAGAAGCCGTTGAACACCTTCCAGGCATCACTGGCCTTGAAGCCGGTGTCCATCCATTCATTGAGGCCGTGGGTGTCGAAGCCGAAGCCGATGGTGGCGTCGACGCCGAAGCCGCCCTCGATGATGCCTTCGATGCCTGGATAGATCGGGAAGCTCTCTTCAATCTCAGACGACATGCCCATGTCGGGCATGCGCCATTCGAACAGGCTGACATCCTGGCCGAGCAGGAGTTTGATCGCGTTCTTGGGATCGTCGATCAAGGGAATCTCGAAGCCCAGCTCATCGAGCTGCTTCATGATGTCCTTGAACGTGTTGGAGCCGGAGCCTCCTGAGCTGCTGTTGCCGCCGGCGTCGGCCTGATCGCCGGTGTTGTCATTGAGACCAGGGCTCGGATCGTTGTCGACGTCCACGTCGGCGGTTTCCTCCGACGCATCACCGGCGTTGAAGGCCGGCAGTTCGTAGCTGCCGAAGTCGATGTAGAAATCGCCTTCCTCGCTCATCTTCTCCAGGTCGCGGATCAGATCCATGACCCCCTTGATCACATCGAGAAATTCGATCGTGCTGTCAACGGCCAGCTTCAGCTTGGTGCCGCGTGTGGGGTCAAACTCGGCATAAAAATCGGCAAACCAGGAGGCCAGGTCAAGGGCGGTGACATGGCCGTCGTCGTCGACGTCGAAGGTGCTTTCGATGCCGATCGTGGCAAAGATCTGGGTATCGCTATACAGAGCGTCAACGATCGGATACAGGGGATTGAGAATGGAATCCAGCCCGTCCACGATCGGGCTCAGCATCTGGGTGATGTAGGAGCCAAAGTCGAGCTTGATGTTGTCGAAGTAGAACGTTGTGGCGTTCTCACTGTCGTCTGCCTCATCTGTATTTGAGTAGTCGAACAGCGGCAGCAGGCTTGAGAGGTCGAAGCTGAAGGAGGGAATGGCCGCCGAGCCGTTGACGCTGGTGGTCACCCCGAACGACATGGCAGCGTTGCCCTCGAGGGCGTATTGGAAGACCTTCTCCAGATCGAGGCCGCTGCTGGTCAGCTCGGAGACGGTGAGCTTGCCGTCGCTGCCGGCACCGCCGTGGAGGTTGAGGTCAAAGGCCACGTCGAGCTCGGTGCTCGCCGGTTCGTCGCCAATTTGAACGTTCTCATTGACACTGGGCTGATTGACAGCATCCAGCTGCAGGAAGCCGAGTCCACCGGTGAGTTTGAAATCATCCGAGAGGCTGGTGTTGAAGTCGGCGTTGAGGTAGGTCTTGTCGGTGGCTGTGTTGAGGTACACGTCGCCTGAACGCGGGAAGATCAGCTCCAGGCCGGCGTCGTAGGTGAAATAGGCATCGAGGGTGCCTTCACTCTGGAAGCCCAGGCCCGGCAGGCCGAAGTCGGCAGCCAGGGGGATACTGAAGACGTCGTAGCTGTCGGCGAAGCGGAAGCTCACCACCACCGCAGTGGTGCCCTGCATCGACAGGCTCACGGTGACGGCGCTTTCCGGGATGCCGAGGGCATCGGCGATTTCCTCGCTCAGCAGTTTGCTGAGCTTTTTGGGTGTGGGCGTGCCGATCTGTCGCACGCTGTTCACCAGGTTGGTGATGAACTTGCGCAGTCCATCGCCCGCCTTGCCATCGAGGCTGCCCACGATCGGCAGCGACAGGCTGTCGATCCCTTCCTGCAGCGAGGTGAGCGACGAATGCAGTGCGTCGGCGGTCTGGCTGGAGAGTTCGTAGTCGAGCACATCCACCGCCTGCACCATGTTGGTGAAATGGCTGCTGTCGCCGCTGTGGTTGGCGCTGTTGTAGGCGGTGTCGGTGCTGCTGAAGCTGTAGTTCAGCTGCGCGGCATGGATGCCGGTGAACTGGTTGTCACCGGTGCCATCCTCGATGAGGCCATCGTCGTAGGCCCTCACGCTGACTTGCTGGGCCGTGTACCAGTTGCTCGGCGTGAAGGTGAGTGTTTGGGTGTAGGCGGTGCTGCTGGTGCCGAGCTGCCGGCTGCCACCGCTGGGGATCTGCTCGGTGATCGTGACGGACACGTTGGCCGTGGGCTGGCTCAGCAGGGCGAGCTGGTAAGTGGCACTTTCGCCTGATTCCTTCACCAGCAAGCGCTCGCCCGAGGTGAACAGCACCACGCCGGCCACGTCGTTGTTGTTGATCTGAACCGTGGCACTGTTGCTGGCACTGTCATTGCTCAGGGCGTACCCGTCGCCTGATGTCAGTTGCACGGTGAAGGACTTGTTCACCGTATCGGCAACGAAGTCGTCGATCGGCACCACGATCACATCGCTGCTGCTCTGGCCGGGAGCGATGCGCACGTGGCCGCTGGTGACTCCTGGCGATTGGGTGATCTTGTTGATGCTGGATGGACTGGCCGGGTACCCCAGTCCGGGATCCAGGCTCAGGGCCGAGATTTGATAGTTCACCTGGATGCCCTTGGATCCTGCCGAGCTCGGCGCCGGATGGCTGAGCTGGATCTGGAATCGGCCGGGCTTGGCTTCCTCCGTGCTGTCACTGATCAGCGTGATCAGGGCCTGGGGCGGATCGTTGTCAACGATGTCGATCTTGACCGGGCTGATGTTGAGCGCGTTGAAGCGACTGTCACTGCTGGAGGTGCTCAGCTGCAACTGGCTGCTGGTTATGTCCTCCACCGTGTTGTCGTCGATGGCCCAGAGCCCCACCGTCTGAACGGTGGACCAGTTGTCCGGGGTGAAGACCAGAGTTTCTCCACGACCGATGCTGCGGTCGTTGATGGTGAACTGGCTGTCACTGGGCACCAGGCTCACCGTGACATTTGCCGTGGGCTGGGCGGTGAGGCTGAGATTCACAAAGCCGTTGCCGGCTCTGCTGATGCTGGTCTGCTGCAGTTCAACGCGCAGACTTGCGCTGTCGTTGTCGTTGACCTGGAACGGCAGTTTGGGCAGGTTGTCTTCATCGATCGCGTAGAAGCTGTCGGCGCTGGTGGTGCGAACGTGGAGATCAACATTGATCGTGCCATCCACGAGCTTGTCGTCGGCCGGGAGCACCGTGAAGGCCTGGGCTGTCTGCCAGTTGCCCGGGGTGAAGGTGAATGCGATCCGTGACCCTGCCGGTGCTGGGTTGCTGCTTGCCACCTGGAGCACAACCTCGCTGCTGTCCGCGGTTTCCACGTACACCGTCACCGCGTCGGTGGGCTGACTGGTCAGCCGCACATAGCGGGTCACGCTGCTGCCCTGCTCTCTCAGGCTCACCCGCGTGCTGTCGACCGGCTGGTTGCCGGCGGAATCGAGGGAGAACCGCAGACCCGCCTGATCGTCGTCAGTCAGCTGCACCACATTCGTGTTCGGCAGCACGTAGCTGCTGCTCAGGCCGCTCAGGGCTGTGGATGTCGGATCAAGGGTGCTGCTGTTAGGCGGTACGGTGACCGCGATGTTGTTGAGGGTCTGGCCGCTGGCAAGGGTGAGGCTGTTGGACAGCACCAGCGAGACGAACTCGCCCGTGGCTTCCAGCACGTAGGTGAGGGTGGTGCCGCCAGGCAGGGTGACGCTGCTGTGGTTGGTGGGCTCCAGCTTCAGACTGGCCAGGTAGCTGCTGCCACTGGCGGTGAGCGGGGCGGAGAGCGTCAGCGAGACACTAGGATCGCTTACCTGATAGAGATCGTTGCCGTAGCCGGCCACCAAACCTGTCACCGAGCTGGCGTAGCTGCTCGACTGGCCGTAGCTGGTCCAGACCAGGTTGCCCGCCAGGGTTGTGGTGCGATCACGGTGGATCGTGGCCGCACTGCTCAGGGTGAAGGTGGCGATGGCATCGCTCTGGCTGGCGCTGCTGGATAGGTCTTGTCCGAGGCTGAGAACCGTGCCGGCCGCCAGGGTGATTGATTCGCGATCCGTGGTGCCCAGTGACACCTGCAGCAGACTGGTGCCGCTCTGACCCTTCACCACCACTTCCACACCGCGGGCGGTGAGCAGGCCAGCGGCGAGGCTTTCGTTGGCTTCATCCACCTTGTCCTGCACCCCCTTCACGCCGAAGGTGCCACTGGTGCCGCCCTTGGGGATCAGCAGGCTGAAGCCATCGGTGCGGCTGAGGGATCCGCTTGGCACCAGCTCGTCCAACGTTCTGGTACCGCCATCAACGGGTCGCGTCCAGCGCAACGCGACGCTGGGGCTGCTGTTGTTGAAGGATTGGTAGTCGAGAGTCACCGCGACGAAATCACCGCGGTTGAGTTGCAGGGTGCCCGTGCTCCAGGTGGCCTGGGAGTTGCTGCTCAGCTTGTCGATCACAACCTGGCCGTCGAGGCTCAGCTTGACGCCACCCACAACGGGAACGCTGAAGTTGTAGCTGCCGGTTTCCGGGATGTAGATGTAGCCCGACCAGGTGCTGGTGAAGTTGCCCGTGAGCTGATTGGCGCTGAACGTCGTGGCGTTCTCATTGATGCCATCACTGTCGAGTGCCGAGGTTTCACTGGCTCCCGATACGCTGCCGAAGCGGGTCAGGCCCGCCATCGAATGGCTGCCGCTGCCGGCGGTTACGGTGATGTCGCTGGGGACCACCTGGCTGAGCCGTGGGTCCACCTCCAGGAACACCAGCGTGTCGGTGTTGGCCGCACTGGGCAGGCTGATCGTGAAGGTGGCGCTGTCGCTACCGGTCTCGTGAATCGTGCCCACGGAGGGCCCCGTGAGAGCGGCGAGCGGTGCCGAGGAACTCTGGTCGGTGGCCAGGCTGGAGTTGGCCGTGGTGGCGTCGTCGTCGACGGTGAGCACCGAGATGCTGGGCTTGAGGGCGGCGTAGGTCGCGTCGCTGCTGGTCACCGTGAAGCGCAGCGACTGGGCGATGTCGTCGTCGTCGCTGGGGTCATCGACCCCCTGCAGCTGCAGTTGCTGCACCTGATCCCAGTTGTCTGGGGTGAACGTCAGTTCCACTGCGGCCGCCGTGGGATTGGCGGGATTGGTCACCTTCAGCTCGTCGCTGCCGTAGGAGCTCGGGTCGAGGGTGAGCTTCACGGAGGCGGACGGGAGGCTGTTGAGCCGTACGCCCACGGCCGTGCTGGTGCCCTGGCTTGGATCCTCCTCGCTCACCCTGAACTGGGAGGTGGGGGTCCAGGTGGTGTCGCTGTCAGCGCTGCCCGTCTGGCCGCTGCTCAGGAAGAGCACATCGGCGGTGTCGTTGTCGGAGAGGTCGGCGGTAGCAGTGCCGCTGCTGCCGCCGATGCTGTAGCGACCCGTGTCGATCAGGGTGAGGGTGAGGCTTTCCGTGCCCTCGGCGGTGAGATCGTCGATCGGAACCACCGGCAGGCTCACGCTGGAGGCACCCACGGGCACGGTGATGCCGTAGATCGGCGTGGTGGCGAAGGCGGCACTGTTGCTGGTGCCGTTGTGCAGCACCGCTGTCGGCGCACCGCCCACGCTGTTGGCCGTCGAGTTGTTGAGGGCCAGGGCGCTAATCAGGCCGTCGCCACTGGGCGTGGCTGCCAGCATCGAGGCCTGGATCTCGTCCTGGCTGCGGGCCGCGTTCCAGATGCCCACGCCGCGCACCGCGCCGGCCAGATAGCCACTGCCGCTGCTCGCCACCGCCGAGCGGCCGATCGAGTTCAGGCTGCGGGCTGTGTTGTAGAGGGGCACATAGCGGAGGGCTGTGATCGGTGTGCCGCCCTGTTTGTCGGCGAGTTGCAGCTGCGCCGATCCGCCATTCTCGTAATAGTCGATCTGAATGTCGTACCACTCGCCGGCCACCAGATTCGGCACGGTGAAGCTGTTCCAGGTGCCCCCGTGATCATTCCAGTTGTCAACAACCCGCTGGCCGTTGACCCACACCCTCACGCCATCATTGGAGAGCACGGCAAAGCTGTTGTCGCCATTGCTATGGGCCTGGATCTGACCCGTCGCTCGGATGGAGAACGTGTTGCCATCACCCCCCTTGTTGAGGTCAAAGCTGTCGGTGAAGTTGATGCTGGTTTCGGCGCTGTTGCTGCGCAGCGTTTCAAAGTTCTTGCCTTCATAGAGGGCCACCTTGAGCCCGGATGCGTGGGCCAGCTGGCCCTGCTTGGCGAGTTCACCATTCACATAGAGGCTGGCCACGCCCCGCGCATTCACGCTGTAGGCCAGGTGGTTCCATTCATTCAGCCCCACCTCGCTGTCGGCGATCAGGCTCACCAGCAGGCTGCCGCCGGGATCCCGGATCTCCAGCTTCGCCTTGCCGGTGGTGTCGTGGAAGCCCAGGGTGATCTGGTTGTGGCTGCTGCTGTCGCTGAACTCCAGAACGCCCGGAGCAGTTGTTACCGCATCCCGGCGCACCCAGGCTTCGGCGCTGATTTCGCCCTTGTTGCTGACGGTGGTGAAGGACGCACTGAAATCCGCATAGGCATAGCCACCGCTGCTACTGCTGTTCTGCAGCACAAGGGGCCGGTAGGCGGCCTCGGGTATGTGCACCGCATCGGCGCTACTGCCATCGAGCACGAAGCCATTGGCTCCGCTCAGTTGATACAACATCTGCACCGCAGTGCCCACGACTGGAGAGCTCAGATTCAGCTCAAATCCCAGCCGGCTGGTGCTCCCTTCGACTCCATCCACCGCCTGCACGCTCGCCGCAGGCTGCACCGGCACCAGGCTGCCACCCTCCCAGAGAGTCAGCTCCAGTTCGGAGGACCAGGTGGAGGGGATGACCCGCTGGGTGGTGCTCAGCGCGCTGTAGTGGCTGTCGCTGCTGGTGGTGGTCAGGGTCACCGTGCTGGCCACATCGGTGCGCAGATCGGTGAGGGTGACGCGCTGCGGCTGGGTCCAGTTGCTTTCGGTGAAGGTGAGCTGCTGGCCGGAGAGGGTGCCGCTGCTCGTGCTCAGATTGACCGTCACATTGGCCAGGGGCTGGCTGTTGAGGTGCACATCGAACGCTGCCTGTTGCTTGCCGTTGACCAGCTGGGCGCGCACGGTCTCCAGACCGGTGCGATCCGCAGGGGTGACCACCACAGCTGGCGCGTAGGCCGTGCTGTCGGAGATCGTCAGCGTGGCCGCATTCTTGAAATTGTCAACGTTGTAGCGCTGGTAGGTGAAACCCTTGTCGTCGGTTTCAACGTTGGCAATCAGCTTCAGCGAAACTGTCTCATTGCCTTCGCGGATCGCATCGGCAATCGCCGAGATGTAGACCCTCGCTTCTTTGGCACCGGTAGGTAGAACAACAAGATCTTCCGCAAGGAAATTGGCGGTGCTGAGGGTTGCTTGTGGTGCGTAGTAGTCGACGTTGCGTGTGGCTGAGCCGCCGGTAATCTGATAGCGCACCCGCAGCCCGCCATTGGGGGCATTCTTGTTTGACTTGATCGTGAACCAGCCGAGATCGGTTTCGTTGGCACCGGCTTCGATAGGATTTGGGCCAGCCTCGACCGTTAAAACGAAGGGATTGTCAGCGACCGTGATCGTCTGACTGGTTTTGCTTCCCCCGTAGCCTGTGCCAGTGGCGAGCGACAGTGTGACCGACTCGCTGTTTTCGGCATAGCTATCAGTTAGAACCTTGAAGTCAAATGACTTGACGTTCAGGAGGGTGCCAAAGGCTTGATTGGGTTGCCATGACAACGTGCCATTGGTGCCATTTACGCCGATGATGCTGCTGCCAACGGTCGAATTATTATCGACAATCACATAGTCATCACCTACGCGGGTGCTGTCAGTCTGGCGTTGGGCTGTTGTGGTGTTTGAGGTGGAGTTGGAGGTTTCTGAGCTCGAGTTGAGCTGTACTTTGATGGGGCTGCTCGTGCTCTTGTTGGCAAAGAGCTGAAAACCCAGGCTGGTGCTGTCGCTGTCCGATTCCGTGCGGTTTAGCCCCCGTGCCAGCGATTCCGACAGGAACATGGCGTTGGCGGGCACCACCTCGTTGGACACCGTGCTGCCTGAACCATTTGGGCGATCCCAGCTCAGTTGGGCCGATGCACCGCCGTCATTCTCGAAGTAGTCAAACTGGAGCCACACCACATCGCCTTTCGTCAGGGCGATTTGGCCGGTACTGCGGCTGGTCGCTCCGTTGATTGTCCAGTAATTAAAGTCGCCTAGTTGAGTGCCACTGCCGTTGTTGCGGCGAACCGTCAGTTTCGTGCCGTCGTCGGTGGTGGTGCGAAAAACGTAATTCCCTGTTTCGGGAATGCGCAGATAGGTTTCCCAGCGGATGGCAAACTTGTCGTAAAGACCCTGGGCGTTGAAGGTTGCTTCCGATTCGTTGATGCCGTCGTTGTCGAACACCAACACATCGCTGTTGGTGTTGAAGCCGCTGTTCTCGCTCGGCAGCGTATAGGTTGTGGATGATGTGTAGGGGGTTCGGATAAATTTATACGCTCCCTGGCCCAAGCTCAGTTGTGGCTCGTCGTCGAACAGCCATACCTGGCTATTGGAGTTGCCGCTGATCGCGTAAATGTTCTCGCTCCCGTCGCCGCCCAGGGTTGCTGTGATGGTGCGGGGTTCCTGCCAGCTGCTGTTGTCTTTCGGGGTGAAGGTGAGAACAACATCCTTAGTGTTGCGAACGTAAATACGCCCACCGCTGGTGTCATCAGTGCCGCTTATATAGCTATCTCCACCACTCACCGACACGGTGTAATCGGTGTTCAGAAAGGCAGTGCCTCCAAACGTGATCGGGATGTCGATCAGGGGTGTATTGTTGGGATAATTGACATAGTCGTCTGGCACAAAACGATCTAAATTGATCGTCATCGTTGGTGCCGTACCGGCCTCGAAGCCGTTGGTGGTGCCGCTCTTGCCGAGGCCAGCAAATCCGGCGGTGAATTCAGCCCCGCTTCTGCCCCATTCCGTCACATAGCCGCCTTCGTTGTCGGGGTCAACATCATCCCAGTAGCCAGAGGTATAGATCCGCAGGAAATCCTGGTTGCTCTTGTTGTTGGGTTCGCCGCTATTCCAGTTGGCATACATCCGATTGGTGCTGCTGGAGCGAAAGACTTGCCCTTGCTCCGGGCCCGACTGCCATACCCACGTGCCTTCTTTGCCGCTGTAGCCCTGATAATCGGTTCCACTTAGGAAACCCTGATTAGGCATCTTGCTGCCGCCATATGAATAATTTACAATGAATTTATTCTCGTCTGCTGATGTAACGGTGGCTAGGTATCCATAGGTGTCAAGTGCGCTCAGGTAGGTATTGGATCTGGAAATGCTGTCTTCCCAGTGCGCGTCTTCCTTGGTGAACACGTAATAGTGGCCGTTGCCCCAGAACGGCCGCGCTTTCCCGGTGGTGACGCCCATGGCTGTACATAGATACTTAAAATTCATTATTGTGCAATCCGCAGCTTGCTGCAAGGGTATGCAGCTCCTGTCACCGCCCAAATGAGAGGGGGGGTTTCAGTTCTGTCCCGGCCCCGGGCGCGGGCCTTCGGGGGATGCCGCTCCGCCCTGGTTCCAGCACCAGCGCTTCACGGGGAGAGAGCTGGGGCCGGAGTTGGGCTTGCGGGCTCTTTTCGGCAGCCGTGGGCCGCCGCAGGCTTGCGCTTCGGTAGCGCCGCTGCCGCGCCAGCTCCATGAAGGCGCGCATCAGCGGGTAGTCACTGTCGCCCAGGTCGGCGATCGAGACCGCTACATCCACCAACGGGTCGAGCCCCTGCCACTCGGGAGACGATTCCGCAGCGGTGCCCGGCTGTGTGGTGAGCAGCGTGAGAATCTGCATCTCGGGGCACAGCTGACGTGCTGTCCGGCACAGCGACAGGCAGCTGCCCTCCTCCAGCGGGGCCGTGCAGATCAGCAGCGTGGGCTGCTCGTTGGCGATCCAGCTCAGGGCTTCCTGTTCGCTGGTCACGGCCGCCAGCAGATGTTCCGGTCGCGCTAGCACCTGGCCGATCAACAGCAGGGCGAGCCGGTCTCCCATGGCCACCACCACCCGCGGCGATCGACCGGCGGTGAGAATCCAGCTGAGAACCTGCCGTTGACGGCTGCGAAAGGCCTTCACGCGGTCCGTCAGATCCATCCGGTTTGGTTTCCCCGCTGGGTGCATCGTGGCTGGCCACCCTGGCCTCCAAGGGCGTCTCAGAGGCCCCACTCATCGCTAAATCTTGACTTCATGTACGGGCTGAGAGCTGTTTCACGCTCCTCGTTCGTGCTCCTATCTGTTCCGTTGTTGGTGGTCCTGATCCAAGCCGCTTTGTTGTTCTGCTGAAATGCAGCCCATGCATGTCTTCATCGGCTGCGACCGGCATCAACGTCTCGCCTCTTTGGTGTTAGCTCACTCCCTGCAGCGCCGTAGCAGTCTGCCGATCACGATCACCCTGCTCGAGCAGCATCAGTTGGAGCAGGCTGGGCTCTATTGGCGACCGCGGGATCCACGCCAAACCACGGATTTTTCGTTCAGCCGGTTTTTGGTTCCTGCGCTGCTCGGGTTTCAGGGTTGGGGCCTTTATCTCGACGGCGACATGCTTTGTCTGGCTGATCCGGCGACGCTGTGGCAACTGCGAGATGCCGATGAGGCATTGCTCTGTGTGCAGCACCCCCGTCATCCCTGGGGGCACCGCAAGATGGGTGGCCTCTGCCAGACCGATTACCCCCGCAAGAACTGGAGTTCCCTGATGCTGTTCAACGCCCCCCGCTGCGGTCGGCTCACCCCCGACTATGTGAACCAGGCTTCGGCCATGGAGTTGCACCGGTTCGCCTGGCTCGAGGGCGCAGACCCGGGAGGTCTGCCGCGTCGATGGAATCACCTGGTGGACTTGGATCCTCCGCCGGCGTCCCATCAGTTGCCGGCATTGCTGCACTGGACCCTGGGAGGTCCCTGGCTGCCCGGCTTCGCTGAGGCGGGTGGTCCTCTGGCCGATCTCTGGTTGGCTGAGCGCGACGACCTCCATCCCCAGCTCTACGGCTGACCCGGTACCGACCAGCGTCTGGCCAGCTCGCTCAGGGCAGGCTGCCAGCTGCCTCGCTGGTGTTGCTGGAGCAGTTGCAGCGATGGGTACCAAGCCCAGCGGTTGTGGTCGCCCAAGTAGCGCCATTCCGGTCGCTTCGGCACCAGCACGTGGCCGCGGCACTCCACCGCCCCAGCCAGGTGGGCCACGGTCTGCCGGGTAGTGATCACGCCATCGAGGCACTGAATCAGGGCCAGCGTGTCGTCGAGGTCTGCGCCCGGTTCACCGAGGCGATGGAAGCCAGCTCTGGTGCTCAACGCCGCCAGGTCGGCGCTGTCCGGGGGCAGGAACTGCAGATCGAACCACTGCACCTTCTGCCAACGGCCCAAGGCCTCGAGATCGCTGGGGGCGAGTGCCCGCTCGCGCCGCTCGGCTCCGGTGACGCCGCCGAGCCAACCGATCCCCAGTCGCAGCCCTGCCGGATAGCCAGACAGCCGGGTTCGCCAGGCTTCGACCCGCTGGGCATCGGGCCGCAAATATCCCTGTGATTCCCCCGGGTCGGGGCCGAGCTCTCGCCAGAACAGCAGGGGCAGGCTGGCCATGCCGATCACTTCCGTTTCCGGGGGGCAGTCGGTGCCGGGCTGCACCACGGACACCGCGTTTGGCAGGCTGCGCCGCAGCAGTGAGACCAGCCTGGGCGCTGGCATCACGCTGAGGCTGCGGCACAACCCGGCCAGTGGTCGGAGATAGCGACTGGCCATCACCTGGTCGCCCACCCCCTGTTCGCCGATCACCACCACGTCGCGTGCGGCTAGCTCATCCAGTGCAGGCAGACGCCGGGGGACACCGCGGGCATCGAGGCGTGGGTTGCCCTGGCGCCACTCATAGTGGGGCAAGGCCTCGAGGCAGCGCTGCTGGCTGAGCAGGGCCAGCGCGAGGTTGAGGTGGGCTTCCGCCTGGCCTGGCCGTTCGCTGAGAACCGCGCGGTAGAGCGTCTCCGCATCCCGCCACTGGTTTGCCTGCACGTGAACGTCGGCCAGCGCCATCCGCCAGCGCCAGTCGCGCGCCGGTGCCGGCCACTTGGCTAGCGCTGCCAGTCCTGCATGCACGTCGCCCAGGCGGGTGAGCATCCCACTGCGCAGCTGCACCGCCTGCCACGGCAGTGGCTGCGGGCAGCGCCGCTCCAGATCGGCAAGCAGGTCCAGCGCCTGCTCCCAGTGACCCGTGACCCCCAGAACCTCCGCGGCCCCCAGCACGGCAGGCGAGGCACGGTTGCTGGCGGTGAGTGCCTCTTGGATCAGGGTCACCCAGCTGGACTCTCGGCCCTGGCGGGCGCGGCTGCTGCAAACGGCCAGATTTAGGTTCACCCGCCAGTCCTGTCCTCCGGCCTGGCGCCAAGCCTCAGCGGTGGCAATGGCACTGGCCCAGTCGCCCTGTGCCATAGCGGAGCGCATCCGGCTGATCGTGCCAACGGGATCGGCCGGATTGGCGGGTTCAGGGGAATTCTTCAAGCCAGGAGGTGAGGATGTATTTCTCTCCCCGCAGTGGCGGGTTGCCCCGATGGGTGTGGGTGAATCCCGCCGGAAAAATCACGAGTCTTCCCTGGCGTGGTTCGATCCGGCGGTGGAGATACAGGAATTCGGTTTCGCCACCGGCCTCAACTGTGTTGAGGTAGAGCATGGTCACTAATTTGCGAAAAGGCACTTCGCCACTGTTTTCAAAATGCCACTCGTGAAACCCTTCGCCGGGCCGGGTGCGCTGAAACTTGCAATTCAGATGAAAATAGCGGCCTGATTTAAGGATTGGATAGCGTTCAAAATAAAGATTGAGTGCTTGATTGCAAAGGGCGGAATAGCGTTGGTAGATCGGTGCGATTAGCCTGTCTTGAAAAAAGCGAGGCGCCACTCGATTGAGCAGGGCCTGGTGATCGCGCACCTCTTCTCGCCCCTCTTGCCGCCCCACAATCAGTCCGTTGTTTTCCAGGTAGGCAAAGAACTGCTCCAGTGATTCGGGCTGGTGGTTGGTCTCGAAGCAGCCGATGAAGTCTTCGCCGATGCTGTGCTCGAGGATCGCCGGTTCGCGCACTGGAGCCCATTGCTGATGGTCCCAGGCTAATGGGCCTGGCAGGCTGCGTTTTGGTTGCGATCGAGCTGGTTGCCCATCGCTTCCGCTTCTCAGCTGCCCAGCTCCCGCTCGATGGCGGCGGGGATGGCATCAAAGGCGCCCCGCTGCCAGCGGGGGCTCCAGATTTCACAGCCGGCGGCAATGGCAGCAGCGCGATCGGCTTGAACTTGGCGGTAGCGGGCCCCATCGGTGGCTGCAAAGGTCCAAC